>Ga0116192_1000704_pt1 | contig 24681 bp, 22 predicted proteins | sample AD_UKC113_MetaG_FD_89876 | JGI IMG/M metagenome (GOLD analysis project Ga0116192, IMG submission 89876) | Active sludge microbial communities of municipal wastewater-treating anaerobic digesters from Hong Kong - AD_UKC113_MetaG | ecosystem: Engineered > Bioreactor > Anaerobic > Digestate...
TATCCAATGTTCTAATAGTTTTTAATTTTTTTAATATTTTCGCAATTTCGTTTATCTCGTCCTCTTCATGTTCTTCTTCTTCTTTTTTTTTATTATTATCTGATACATATTTTTCAAATTTTTTCATATTAATCTTTTTATTTGAAAAATATTGCATTTTATTTTTTGCAATGAGTCTGCCAGTTAATTTTATGTTTGGATTGTTTTTAACAATAAGTAACTTTTCTTCATATTTTTTAATTTTATTTAAAATTTTATCATATTCAAACTGATTAGTTGTTTTTTTTAATTCATTATTTAAGAAAAATATTATTTTGTTGACAGAATTTATTTTTCTAAAAGGCCAACGTTTAATACCTTTAGTTCTGCAATTATTTTTTAATACAGTCGAAGAAACTCCGAGTTTATTTGAAGCTTCAAGAATTGGTAAATGATAATATCTTTCTATTAGTTTTAATTTCATAACTTGATATTATTACCAATTTTCAACATATTCTTCACCTTCTAATTTTCAATTTTAATACATAATCCATATTTGGTATATCTACTTTTGTAGTACTGTTTTTGAATATGATATTCACTAATTTATATAACAAAATCATAAATAATTTAACTTTTTATATATTGGAAAAAATATATGCGAACCCTCATATAAATATTATATGACATTATCAAAACTTTTTACTTAATTTTTGATATTTACTACATGGCTTTGAATCAACATATTTAATTTTGCAAATGTCATCTAGTTTACTTATTAGATGAAATATAGTATGTTATATAAAAAACATGAATTTTTAATAATATTAGGTGTAAAATTTAAGCAATTAGACAATATTCAAAAAAGTACTAGCAGCATTAGAATTAATAATAATTTTGCCTGTTGGTACAGAAGAAAAGTTGATACTTGCAGTAATTACATCTCCTTCTTTGAAATTAAGATATGAAGTAATGCTTAAAGTATTTTCATCATTTTCGTTGTAACTTTTAACAGTTTCAAGAACTAATACACCATTTTTGAAAAGGTGTAGAGTAGCTGTATTAATAACTCCACTACCATTTTGTTCGATTGAAGCATTAAGTGAAACAAAGTAAAGTTTTGTAACATCAATAACTATCTGATTTCCATTTAAGTGTAATTCTCCACCAGTAAGATATCCACCAGTAGTACTAGTGTAATTCATAGTGGTATTCATATTATTGACGACAATTGGAGAAGGTATTGAGAGTTTTGCTGGCATGTTCTTTGATATATACTTTATATTCTAATAGAATTTTAGATTTTAAACGCTCCACAAAATTTATACTATATTCAAAAAGGTAGCCGATGGCGATGAAAGCACATTAACAGTGAAATTATTATTGTTACCTCTTGTTTCAATAATTTCTTGTTCTTGCAAGTTTAATGGTTTAGGTGGTCCGACGGTAAAAGGAGATGCTGATCCCTTAATTTTTGTTTGTTGTAGTTCTTCATTTTCAGTGCTATTTATATTTCTAATTTCTCGTCCTGGTATGTTAGCAAAAGAAATAGCAGCGGTAATGACATCACCAGCATTTAAATTAATGTAACCGGCTGTATACAAAGTATTTTCATCATTTTCATTAAAACTTTTAAATGATTGAAGGATTGTATTATTATTGCGAAAAACTTGTATTTGTGCTGTATTTATAGGTATTACACAATTGTTAGGTGTAAGTACTACATCTTGATCAAAAGTTACTGATAGTGCTACAAAATAAAGCTTTGTAGCATCAATAATTACACTACCATTACCATTTAATCGTGTTGGTGATGAAATGTATCCTTGATTTGTACTTGAAAAATTAAGATAAGTTGTAGGTACAACAATGCGTACTCGATTAGGGATAGCAAGTTTTGCTGGCATTAAAAACTGTTAATATATCTTAACAGTTTGACATTAAATTTAATAGTAACTGTTAGATATGAGCCTACTATTTACGTTTAAAAATGAAATTTAAAATTATTTTATATTAAATTTAAAAATATGTAATATTGTTCATAATGATAAAGTTTTTAATATATTTTGTAATTCTCACAAATGCTATATTAGGTTTTAATTGTAACTCCACATATTATATTAATCAAAAAGCACAAAATACAGAAGACTATGTTGCTGGAATACTTTTTATGATTCCTTGTGTTTTAACTATGTGCATACTTTGCACCACAATTATTTACATAATTTATAAATATTTTCGTAAAAGTCGACACACTGCAAATATTGATAATTCTCAAATTTATTTATTATAAGTCACCTATCAGTAAAATTGAAATTATTAATAATATCTACTATTTTAATAGATATATTATGATATTCACATATCAAATTGCAATACAAATGCATAAGCATACAGTAATTCTATATTATAAAAGTATTGATGCCGTATACATTACTAAATGTAATGGATACCAGCAGTTATTTTTATTTGATGATGATTATGATATCTATGATGACATCGTGACTAGTAATTATAAAAAAGCGATTAATAAATTACATAAACTTTTAACGCCAAATACAATTAATTTAACTACTTCTAAAATCTATTTTAATCTTGGCGTGCTTTATGGATTTATAGATGATAAACATAATATGTTATTGTGTTTTGAAAAATCATCTTCTTTTGGCAATGCTTATGCACTAGCATCGTTAGGTTTACATTACGCAAAAAATAGGGAGTATGAAAAAGCGGAAGCATATTTTGATAAAGGTATTCTTACAGGTTCAATGCATGCAATTTGTGCTAAGGCTGATTATTATAGAAGTTTGGATTCTAAAGATGTATTGCAAAAAATGTTCGAATTATATCAAAGCAGTATCGAACTCGGTAATGTTTTTGCTATGTATAATTTGAGTTCGTATTATCATAATGTAAAAGATTACAAAAATGCAGAAAAATATGCTTTAATGGTTTACGAGATTGAACGTGGAGTGGGGGCTAATTGTTTGGGTGACATTTATGATGATGAAAATTTTAGTGGTTTTGACCAAAAAAAAGCTTTAGAATACTATCAAATTGCAAGTGAACATAATAATTTATATGCTAAATTGTGTCTTGGTATCTTATATTATTCTGAAGGTAATGTTGATAAAGCGATTAAAATGTATGAAGAAGCATGTTATTATGGTTGTAGTTTATCTCCATTTCATTTGTTTAAAATTTATTTGGATCAAAATAATGAAGAGTTAGCGGCTAAATATGCTAAAATATCTGCTTATCGTGATTTTGATGCGCCAATTTGGATGATATCTGAACTTTATATAAAAAATAAAGACTATGACAAAGCTAAAACATTTTTTACACCAAAAATACTCGGAAATAACCCATTATATTATTCATATTTTAGTCGCGTATGTTATTTTTTGGGAAAAATACAAGAATCAATAGATAATTTAAAATATGGAATAGAACTTGCTAAATATGAAAATACAATAGGACTTTTGTCTCATGATATTTTTGGTATTTCTGAACAAAATGATATTGCCACATATAAAAATAAATATGCTAAAAATGAAAAATTAATCGGAATTTTAGCCCAAAATATTTCTGTTATTTCTAAACAAAATGGTAATATTGAAGATAAAAATAAATATGCTTTGATGGCAATGGAACATGGAAATTTAAAGGTATGCAATATATTAGAGGATTTAGATTACATACAATTGTACAATGGTTTTAAACTTTATGCAAAATATCTTGATAAATATGATTGCAAGTGTAAATATCGTGGTATTTGTAAATTTGAGTGTGATATATCAATAAAAGGTGAACTAAAAAATCAATATATTTGTCTCAATAATATAATCTCAGAATTTGTAATTGTAAATTATCCAGAACATATGGATATATTGCTTATTGTTAAAAAATATCTTAATCCTGCTAATTTAAAAATAGTTAACGAATATATCAGCACTCTAGATTTACAAACTAATATTCTTACTAATACATCTATTAATGAAAATAATGCCACATCACTCAATGAAAATAATGCCACATCACTCAATGAAAATAATGCCACATCTATTAATTTAATTGAATGTATTTGTTGTATGGAAGAAACGACTAGAATGATTACTCTTTATTGTAGTCATCAAGTGTGTTGCACATGTTACCAAAAGTTGATGAAATGTCCTTTATGCAAATTTAACATTTAGTTTTTTTATAATAATTTAAAAAATGATATTTTAAATATATCATATAGTATTTGTGTAATGTTGTATTGATTATTATCAAGTTAAATTATGATTAGAGTAGGAAGATGTACGTACGATCATAAAGGTGTTAAAACAGATCCAACATTTCCAAATTTTGTGCCAATTGTTGTCGTTATGAAATCACATTCTCGTTGGTATCCATTATCCCCATATTATCTCACTGATGAAAAAGGTAGAATTATGGAAAACTATTGGCAATTTTCTAAAATTTATCGTAATGTTGGTAATAGTGAACAAAAAAAATCAAGATATGATAAAAGTATTATATGGTCGCATCCAGCTGAAACTCATGTAGTTACAGATAATGGTATCGACAAAATAACAAATGAATACAAACAGTGGAGAAACAAAGGTATGCATTGTAAAGAACCAATAAGATATCCTGTTGGTTTTTATAATAGACATAATTGTATGGGTGCATATGTCTATAAAACTAATCCTGATGGTAGTGAATCTGATGAAATAGATACAAGTGTTCTATTAGATTATATATCTTCAAGAAAACAAATATATATAAAAAAATATTGTGAACTCGTTAAACAGCATCCACTGTTTTTAGAACTAAAAGAAATGATGAAAGTAGGTATAAATTTATTGATTGTAGATGTTGATGGGCCACACCAAGAAAGTATTCCATATTATGTTGATACATATCACGTATCACCAAATTTTATTCAACAAGATACTGTTTTAATAAATCAAGAAAATATAAATATATTGCTTAATGATCCAAAACATCCTTTTGGTCATGGTTATTGTTTAGCAATGGCTTTAATGGATAAAGATATTGAATGGAATGTCTAATTAGGTATTATTTTATTAATTTTGTGATACATCTTGTGATACATCTTGTGATACATCTTGTGATACATCATGCGATATAATTTCTTGAGCTAATCTTTCATTTCGTTTCCTTTCCTTTTCTTTTTCTTTATTTCTATTTGGATGAACAATTTTATATTCATCGACATTAACATTTTCGATAAAAGTATTTTCTAAAATATATCCATCGCTAGCCATTCTCATCCAAATTTTAGCAGTATTACGACAATCATCAATACCACTATGATGTTTACCTTCCAATTCAATTTTTAAAGTCTCTAACATACCTTTCATACCATTTGATTGACATTTATAAAAATTTGTGAATATTGTATTTAAATTTACGTAACTCATATACACCGTAGGTGGTACTAAATTCCATTTTTTACATTCGTTAGCCATCATAGTTTTAAGATCCCAACTTCCGACAGTTATGAAGATTACTGATTCAAATCCTATATTATCAACTAACCATTTATGATGTTCTTTTAATACATTAGGAAAACAGCCTCCTTTATCAATTTGTTCTTGTGTTATTTTTGTCAAATTTATGCAGAATTTAGTAAGTTTTGAATTAATTAATGGTTTACAAAATCTTTGAAATTCAGATACAAAATTATAACTAGTTTTATCATCTGATAATTTTAATAGAACACTTGGAAATTCAATTATTTCATTATCATAATATTTAACACCACCTTCGCATGTTGCCTCAAAATCTAATATACAAACGTATTCAGGATTCATATATATTATTATTATTATTTATCCTATACCTTATTCCATATTACCAATAATAAAATCATTTTTATAAATACTCTTGTATAGTGATAATAAATTAATGGGTTCTTGTGAAACAAACACTATTGTAGTTATTATATTAGTTATGACTATTGCTGTAGCATTTATGTATTATTTACATACAAAGCAATTTATCAAAAATTCTAATTATAATGAAAAAATAAAAATAATTAAAATATTAACAAGGCAAACAGCACGTTGGGCACTTGCTGCAGAACAAGATAATTCACCTCTAATAGCAGTCCTACATGCTAATTACGCAGCAGGTTATTTGTGGGCGATTCAAGATATATCAACAGCTCAAGAAGTTAAAGCAGCAACGGGTATAGAATTCTCACAATTGCGCGATGAAGTTGTCAGGATACAAGATAGCGTAACAAAGAAAATGGCATTAGCATGTCCCAATTATACACTGAAAAACAGTAAACTTAGTGAAATAGCCAAAGAATAAAAAAATATTATAAAAGTTATTTTACGTATCATATAAGGCTTATTATTATAAGCCAATAAACAAATTATTCTATTGTATGAATTAATGACTAATTTAAATTTTGTATTCTTTCTATCCTATTTTTCCATACTTTATTTTTTACTTTGTCATAATATTCTTTAATTTCTGGATCATAATTATCTTTATAACCATTGAAATAATTTTCTATTGGTGTCCCAACATCTAATAATGTTTTAACTATGATTTTACCACTTGTATTAAATTTAGATCGTTCAATTATATTTCCATCTAAATTTGTAACAAAAGTGGTTTTATGATAAAGTTTATTTTTTACAACTTGATCTATTGCACTTCGACCTTTATTATTTAAAATTGTAGGAAGTTTAACATGTTCATTAACTAAGATTGTTATTGCACAAATTAATAATTCACTATTTACTCTAGTCCAAAAAAATCGTTTTCTTAATATCTCGTGTAATATTGTATTACCATTACGATATGTTGTGAATTCATTGTCCTGAATAATTAAATATTTTATAGTTTTCAGTGGTGCTTCATATTTTATACTTTCTACTAACATAGATACACGATGGTTTTTTTTTAAATAATTAAGTTCTGCACCATTATTAACCAAAAAAAGTATTAATTTATGCATTGTTTCATGTTTAGAAGATCCTATTATCGCATGATGTAGTATTGTTTTTCCACAAAATTGTTTATTAATAATTTTTTTGTCAATACTAAGTAATTTTTTTGCTAAATCAATCATTTTGTAATAATTTTTTTCTTTAGATTTAGGGATCACAATTTCATTTCCGATTATTTTTACAATTGAATAATATATTGTATTATAAACGGCAAAAAGAAGATGCTCATCACAATTAAATTTTGTATCATAAAATTTAACATAACTAAATAAGTAATCATTTAAACAAGGATACTTTATTGACAAAAATATCACACGTTTTATATGTTCCATATTTTCATATGTCAAAAATTTATACAATGAAAAATTTATATTAAACAGTAAAAAATTCCAACTAAAACCATTTTTATAATGAAACAAATAATCATAATCTACTTTTTCTAAAATAATTTTACATTCTGTTATCATTTTTTTGTTAACATAACAATGAGTATTATATTGAAGTTTCCAACATATTTTTTTAATGTGATTATCAAAATTCAATATGTTGCATATTCGATCTTCAAAATAGTGACACATAAAAATTAGTGTAAACATAGTTAAAATATATAAAGCGCATGCATAACACATATATTCGTAAATTTGAAGTATCTCTTTTTTTACTGATTCATCATTAATTGCCTCGTATAACAAATTTATAATAATTAAATATTGCAATATGATACACCAATGTTTAATAATTTTTTTTGCACAATGATCCATTCTATTATTACTAAACCCATACTGACACAAAAATAATAATAATTCGATAATAGGTATTAGTAAAATAAGGTTAAAGTATATTTCCTCATTAATTAATTTAATTTTTTCGAATTTTGATATATTAGTTTCAAAGTCGAAAAACATAAAAATCTCAGAAAATAAAACTTGTGTAAAACAATGTCGTATGTTTATTTGTTCATAGATTTATAAACTTTTTTAAAAAAATAATTTTCATTTTTATCATTAAAAAAATAATCAATATATGCAATAAATAAATAATGTAATGTTTTTATTTTTTTTTAAGAATTATATTAGCTTGTTTTGTAATATCTTCCATTTCAAGATTTGTTCGTTCAATTTTATGTTCTAAATTGTTAATTTCTTTGATTTCCTCTTTCATTTTTGTATTAATACAATTAGCTGTTGTGCTAAAATTATTTAGTGCTAAATGTAACTCTAAAATATTATTATCTATTATTTTTTGCGTTTCGTTGTACTCATTTGTGCTTTCGTCTATATTAACATGTGCATACATATTATAATTTTTTACATCTATATTTGCATTTATATTATGATTTTCGTGTTTATCCATATGTGTTTTATTAGATTTTGAATCAGTATATGTATTTTTGTTAACTTTTATTTTATGTTTTTTTGTAAATTTATTAATCACAGGTCCAAAAATAGATTCAATACCTCGTATTTTACGTTTAGAATTTTTCAAATTATTCTGTACAACGTCCAAACCTCTATTAGAATCTTTGATTTGATTCATTTGCATATCAATAGTTTCAAGAATATCATTATTAATTTTGTTACTTTCGTTAATTAATTTTAGACAATTATTTGTAATTTGAATGGAATTGTTATTTTCTTGTGTTGCAAGATCATAATTATCTTTAATACTTAATTCGATTGGTTCGTCAGATTGTTTTGTTTTATTGTAATTAGTTTTAATTTTGGTTTGCAAATTTACGCCTATTCTCAAACATGCTTCTAGATTTTCACTTTCACTTAGAAAAATCCATTGATGTTCTGCATTTGCGTAAGTAATATACTGGTTAGTAATAGCATTGACATTAGAGTTAGAAACATAATATGATTTAGTGACAAGAATAGTACCAATATAATATCCTAGTAGACCAGCATAAAATTTAATTTCAAAATCACTAATTTTAGCATCATAATCAAAGTTCACTGTTTCGTTCCATTTGCCTTCATTTGCATATTGTGAAGTATATTTTTGAGTTCCATAACAAATTTTAAAATAGCATTTTTTTAAAATTGTATTTAGTTTTTTTATTGATATTTTTAATTTAATCGACATTTTTTATGTTATTAATAATCAAATTAGTATTTTTAATGATAATAACTTGGGTTATTAACTTGTGTTATTGACCTATGTTATTGGCCTATGTCATTAGGCTATTTGATATATCTAAAATCATTTTTAATTTAAAAAAAATAGAATATATAATTTTCTATTGCAACTTAAAACCTCGCATGACTTGAAGAAGGTTGATATCCTGGATGCATTTCTTGTAATGATGATGTAACATTTAATTGGGGAAAACAAGATGTTATCGAAATTGGATGTAGATAATTAGAAGTCGGTGAAGATCGTATAGTTGATCGTAATTGTGGAGAAACCGTTACACTTGTCTGAATTTTAACATTTGTGGTTCCACGTCGCATATCTCCTATTGCAGCTTGACACATACGATCTCCTAATGCTGCACCAAGTTTGTTTTTTCCTGTTAAAATATTATTACAATTATATGCAGCAGAACTATAACCTAGTTTTTCACCTTGTTTAAATGTATCAATATCTTCAGATAAATAAATAAAATTCCAATTTTTAGATTCTTTAACTTTTTTTATTGATTGTGTAATTTGTGAATAACTAAAATGTTTGCTTGCATTTTCTTCACCATCTGTCATTACTAAAAAAATGACATTTGGTTCTGACTTGTATCTTTCAATAGTAAATCCAATTGCATCATATAATGATGTTGAACCTGATGGTTTATAATCATGCTCAGTAAAAAGAGGCATTGATGCTAGTTTATGATCTATTGGCGAATTAACTGTGTCGTTAAATGTTATGACAGTAAAATTTGTATTGTTATCTCCAGGTATTTCAAGACGTTGTTGTCTAATAGTTTCGTTAATACTGCCTATCACATCATTACGTTGTGAACTCATACTTCCTGATTCATCGAGAACAAGTACTATTCTCGACGTTTGCTTATCAACATTTGACTCAGATTTAAATTTCATCTATTAATACTTATAGAGTATTAAAAATATAACATCATTAAACGCGCTCAAATTTTAATGTGATATTTAAAATTGGGAAATACCAGCACTTGCGTAACCAGAAAATGTAGTCAATGAATTTGAACCCGTAGTTGTGCAAGTAAAAACTAACAGTACACGCCGTCCTAAAGGTATTGAAATATTTAAATTATTAGTGACAGCATTTAATATAGTGCCTGTTGTAATAAGGCCTGTAATAGTAGGAAATGTTACTAATGCACCAGCTAGTGGAGAAAAAGTATTATTTGTAGATGTATAAACTTGACCAACGATAGTCATTGAATTTGTTGCTAAATTTAATTCGTCACTAACAACTAAGAGTGCAGAAATATTAGTGATTGTACGTGAAGACGCAGGATATGAAGCTAAATTGCTTATATTAGACATATCAATGTTTGTACCATTAATAATAATATTACTTACTGAGTTACCAAAGCCAATAGCAGATGCAGTATTCGCAGATCCTAAAGAAGATGCAGTAATTGTAATTGGTTGACCTGAAGAATAATATACTTCAAAATTACTTTTTGTCTGATTTGGTCCAATCGAAAACCATTTTTTATTTTCACAATAATAAATTATTCGTGTATTAATATTCAAAAAGTACTCATTACAACATTTAATTTTTATAGCTTTGCCATTTTGGCACCTATCAATTTTCCACATATTATTTTTGTATAAATCATAAAAATAGAAACGAGATGGTGAATCAATAAAATTCCAATTTCCATTATTTTTTTGAAGTATAGTACTAGAATTTATTAAAAGAGCATAATCTACACAATCAGAAGTTAAATTATCTAAATCAGAAAATTTACAAACTGCAATACCATCATGAAAAATATTTACTGGACGTATCGAGGTTTTATTATGTTCGCAAGGATCAAAATTGTCACAAGAATTACAAGATAATTTACCACATTTACTTGTATTATCAGAATCACATTTACTTGTATTATCAGAATCACATTTACTTGTATTATCAGAATTACATTTATTTGTATTATCGGAATTATTATAATCATCACTGTTGCTACTGCAAAATCCGTCATGACAATTATTTTTTTCATGTTTTGATCCACATTGTTTGCAATATTCAAAATTCTTATATGGTAAATCTCCATATTTTGATTCATTTTTTTGATATAATTTATGTTCATTTGGAGTACTTTTAAACATTTTTAAACTATGTGTTTTAACATTAATTTGAATAATATTCTTTTTTTTAATATCATAATAATTAAAATTATCCTTAGTTTTTTTGTGAACCCAACCTTCATCTGTGAATTTATAAACAGAAAAATTATTCAAAAATAAACAATGAATTTTTCCTGTATATTTAGAATCGTATCGCAATGTTTGTAATTTACTTTCATCAAAGTTGTCATACACAAAACCACTGTAATCGACGATTAACTTGTTGAATTGAAACATCTATATGAGTAATCAATAAAATCATTATAAATAAAGATATATATCAACTACCAGTTCAAATTATAAAATTAAAAACTAATCAATATTTACATTTTTTTCTACATGCATTTTCAAATAATTATCGATAGCATTTTTGTTGGCGTTAATATAATCGATTAATTTATTTTCATTAAGAGACCTTCCGTATGCAATTAACTTATTAGGTTCATGTATTTCAAGATTACAATATTCATTTAACTTTTCGAATAATTTTTCTCTATTCTTATGTTGATTATAATCAGTAATATCACTATGTAAATGTTTTAGCATAGTTTTTACTATTTTATCTTTATGATGACAAGTAATATCTTGTGATACAAACATTATTATTTCGATTATTCTTTCATATAAATTAGAACTGCCCGTAATACGTAATTTAGCCGTTTGGATATACTTTTCATTTCCTGCTAAACAACCGCTAATCGGGTGTTTATCTTCGTACCACTTCACTAAATTTAAAGCCTCTTTTTCTGTCCAAAAAGCTAAATTCGCCAAACATAATATATTTGTATTATAATTTGTCAAATTTATCATACCTTTAATAAGTAACAAATTAAGTGTCGGTGTCAACCAAACTGGAAAATCACACAAACTTGTTGGAAAATGTTCAATAAATTTATCAACATTTAGTAAATCCATTGCAGCTAAAATATATGAACATACATACTCTTTAAGACGTTGACTTTTACTATCTTGTTTTACTTTAATTGTAAAACCTGGCATTGAAAACTTAACACGTTTGTTGTAATCAAATGGTCCTGAATATTTCATTGACCAAGTACTCAATTCTCTAGCAATACCAACAATATTAAATGATTCAAAATTACTTGTTATGTCACCTTTTCTAAAAGTATAATCTATTTTGTCTTTAATATCATTTGGAAACTGCAACTGAATAATTTGAATAACAATTTGTGGTTGTATGTCATATTTATTTTCTGATATTATTTGAGTAATTTTTTCGGGTATGAAATCAAGCATTTTTTGATCGTGAAGAAAGAGAGCAATATCATTAATTTTTTTGAATCTTTTAATTATATTATTATCGTTGTGAAAAACAGAATTCATATTTTGATTTGCTTGTACAAACCATAGAACCTGCTCACTTGGAAATGGTAAAGTAATTTCATTAGTTTTATTATCAATTTGAGATTCGTAATTTGTGCTTATTTCAATGTTATCGTTACAAATAAATTTTGTAAAAACCATTATCAGATAATAGTAATAACAATAGCAATGACAATAGTAATAGTGATAACAATAATAATATTAATTTATAAATCCAATAATTTTAAAAATCAATTTTAATAAAAAATTAGGTAACTTTTACACAATCAAATGTACATTTTCATTATGTTTATTGGGGTTAATATGCTCGCCATAATACATTATTTTATTACTATATTGTATGAATAATATCCTATATTTAAAAGATTCTTTCCAATAACGTAATGTTGCACAAGTAGATACTAAAACAAAACAAGAAAATAAAAAGAACATTATTAAAGTAATTACATAACTAATAACATTTGATTTTTCAAAAAAATTATATGAGTATGCAACGCCAAGTTCAATAATAAGTAAGAATATACCGAAACCAAATAATATTACACATGTCATTGATAACAAGTAAATAATATTAATTAGTTTAATTTTCCAAGGTTCAAGTAAATTATTTTTTTTCAAAAAAATATAATGAGAAAATATATTTGGATCTTCTAAATTAATATGATGTCCTTCATCTTCAAAACATGTATCACTCGTAATAAGATTGTCCTTTTCAAGTTTATCCTTTATATTTTCTTCATTATCTATATCAACACTATTTTCGCAATTCGTATCATACGATTTATTAAAAGAATGACGATTTTCACTACTAAGGATTATAGGTTGTTGTTGTTTACCACAAATGCCAAAGAGTTTTTTAAAACACATTTTTTAATTATGATATATATTTTTGTGTATGCATATGTTTTTTTTTATTTTTAATATAATTATCATTTTTAATTTATTCATAAATATTAAGTACATTTTAATTATAAAAATTATTAAAAAGTATTATGTAATAGATTTGTGGATATATTAATGAATTGTTTTTTATTGATTGGTAATGTTAATATAGCAAACTTGCCCACCTACCAAATAAAACTTTGATTATAAGATATATACAATGCCAAGATCTTGTCAAAAAGTACATTTTAAGCCTGCAGTTCAAAATTTAGTTACTAATGGAACTATTGCTGCCAAAGTTACTGATCCTCGTTTAATTAACGCTTGGGGGATTGTTGAATATAATAACACACTTTGGGCTGTTGCGAATGGATCAAATTTAGTACTCAATTACTCTTTTGATGGAACCATTCTTCCTACTTCTATTACTATTCCTGGTGGATTACCTACAGGTATTATTGTTAACAACACTGATGGTTTCTTAATTACAAGTGGTCCCGTTACTTTACCTGCTACCTTTCTCATTGCCACTGAAAATGGTTTAGTAGTTGGTTACAATGCCGATGTTGATCCAGTTAATGCTATTACTGTTATTGATAGAAGTGGTGTCGATGCTGTTTATAAAGGATTAGCCATTGCTAATGGACGTTTATTTGTTACTGATTTCTTCAATCGAAGAGTTGATGTTTTCGATGCAGCATACAATTTACTTGTTGGATACGTTTTTACTGATCCTAGCACGGAAAATCCAATTCCTGCAGACTTTGCACCATTTAATATTGTTAATATTGATGATCGCCTCTTTATCACTTATGCAAAACAATTGCCACCTGATAACGAAGAAGTTGTAGTTGGTCCTGGAAATGGATTTATTAGTGTCTTTGACTTTTATGGTGCCTTTGTTCGCCGATTAGTCTCAGGTGGTGCTCTCAATGCTCCTTGGGGACTTGCTGTAGCTCCTCATGGTTGGTGTGATGCTTCATGTAAACTCTTAGTAGGTAACTTTGGTGATGGTAGAATTAACGTTTATGATTTCTGTGGTAAATATCACGGATATTTAAGAGATAAATGTGGTCGAGCAATTGTATTAAATGGTTTATGGGGCTTGGTTAACTACAAACGTCAAGTCTATTTTGCCTCTGGACCTAATGCTGAAGCTGCTGGTTTAGTTGGTGTTCTCGAAAAACCTCGATGTCACAAACATTAAACAAAAATAAAATAAATAAATAAAATAAATAAAATAAATAAAATAAATAAAATAAATAAATAAATAAAATAAATAATTAATTTATTTATTACTTTTAATTTATTTATTACTTTAATTTATTTATTACTTTTCTAATTATATTTTTTTTTTATATTTTTTAAACTACTATTTTGACTACTCATTTAACAAAAAAGTAATTTTGAACCAATTAAAATCTGCTACATAATATTTTCCAAAGCAAACTCGATAATAATTATATTCTTACTGATATGCTATTCTAAAAGACAAGCTACATAATTTAAAATTTAATAACCATTTGTATGTAATCAGTATCAAAAACAAAAAGTAAATTTATCATCTCAGGATGAGCCATAATCTAAATCCCTTGTTAATAAGTCAATTCTATTATTGTAAGAACTTAATATTGTTGCAAGTGGTTTGGCTAGTTCACGATTTTTAACAAGTTTACAACTATTACTAATGTAGGCTTTCAAATCATTTTCTCTAAATGGAGTATCAATAAAAAGTGTCATTATTCTAGTTTTTGATTCCCATGAAAAATAATTACAAAAAAAATCCTCATTGCCAAATCCAACTGCAATACCAAGATTCTGCATTGTATTTTGCATCATTTCAATTAAACACATATTGTCATTATTTGCATAATTAGATAAACTGACTCTTGGTATACTATATTTACCAGCTAAATTAAATAATAAAGTAGATTTTATACGTTTACAATTTATGGGTGCCAGTACTACTAATGGTACATAAAGATGCTTTTGGCAACAACCATGTAAACAACCTTTAACCTTTGTGTCACATTCATCTAGTTTTATTGTATCATATTTATATAATATTATTGTATCATATTCTTGTATTTTTGCTTCCATTTCTTTTATATTACATTTTTTCTTGTATAATTGCAAATTTAAATAATAGGTAAAATTTTCATTTTTAATTATTTATTTCAACTCCTGGTGCTACAAACTGGCTAATACCGATAAATGTTGGTGAGTACAATCTATACTTGAGGTAAAACGGACCGAGAGGTGCTGGTATCCAATTATTTATCGCATTTGTTTCGTTTGATGGAGCATTATTTTGAATATAAATATCTAAAGTGCCATCAACATTGTATTGAAGTGTACCAGTATGTGTGCCCACAGAATATATGTTATTTTGATTATCATAAAATTGTAACCCATTGTTTGTGTGTTCATACAATGTAATTGAAAAATAACCCCAATCGGGATTTAATGAAGGTAGTTGTGATGTTTCAAAATGAATTTTATAATTATTAATTGTTGTGTCGAGTGTATTACCTGAAATATCTTTTGATGTAGTAGCATAAAATTGTTCAGTAACAACATTAGCGGCTACACCTTCAGTCGCAGAATATGCTCTCCTCAAATAATCATTGTCCCAAATTCCTAATTTTGTGCTACCAATCCAATTATTAATATTAATAGTTCCTTGAGCATATTGGTAACCAAAAGGTATTATTAAATTATATGCTGTACTAATAGCATCATTAAAAGCATTTTGCAAATTAGTATTTAATGCACTAGGAACAAATGATTTGGTTGGATCAAGACCAATACCTTTAAACAAATTTATCATAACTTTTTCTTCAATCGAATAAGAATTATAATTGATAATATTCATTAGCGAAGCAAAAAAGTTTAACGATGTGTAAACACTAGTGGATAGTTGCGCAGGTTCCAAAACGGCTGCTCCAGGATTAGTTTCTAAAATTGTAATTTCATTCATTATGGCAGTAGCTGCACTTAAATCGTTAATGCCCTTTACAACAATTCTGCCAACTAAATAAACAATATTACTACTACATTTGATGAGTTTGACATCATCGGGCACATTAGGACTTGATTCAGTAAGAATACTATTTGGTCCTACAATTAAATATTTTCGTGATTTTCTTCGTTTATCATCTCCAGGTACATTTTTTATAACATTCGAAAAGGCATCGAGTAATTGTACGGTATACCATCTTGTTGCCATTCTTGTATCAGGTGTTTTAAGAATAATATTTGTATTTTTTAGGTCAAGCCATGCTGTAGCATAAAGCATATCTGGACTTTGGCCACCATTTAAGAAAGGGGAATATGTAGGTGTACTAATTCCTGTTGCGTAATACATTGTGTTCATTGGTGCTTTTTCAACTAAATCATTAGTCATAGCTATATATTGAACAACGGCAGGAAAACCAAAAATGTAAGCTGTTTGTGCCACAAATTTAGTATATTTATAAATTGCATTTGTTGCTGTAATAGAAGTCATTTTCTAATTACTATTAGAGTTCTAATATACTTGTAGGTAGATTTATTATATTTATAATAATGTTATTATATCTGCAAATCAAAAAAAATAAATTTATTATTTTAAAATGACCAATAATATAACTTTATAATCATACGAACGCAAAATGTTGTCTAATGGTAAACCAATTAAACATATTGTATTAATAATAAAATTAGCAAAGTCATAAAATATATGTATGAAAAAACAACACAATACGTTCCAAATTTAAAATAAAGTTTGATAATATTAATAACAAACAAAATGTTGTAATTATGGATAATGTACTTTTAAAGGTCTTGGTAATATTTCATTTTCCAAAAGATATAATTATGTATTGTTACAAAATAATTTTGTAAATTTTTTATTATTAGTAGTAATTCTTTTGTGCATGTTATTGCTTTTAGCGAGTATATGATTGATGAAACGCATTTAGTTCATTTAAAAAATTTTATGAATATGATAATTATGTCAATATAAACCTTTTTTATAAAAAATATTGATAATGAAGACTACACAATATAAATGTTAATGATTACATAAAGAAAAGAATATTTTTTTAGCAATTTGTTATTAAAATAATATAAATTTTGACTTTAAATTTATTCATTGACTTCTTTAATTAACAATTCCATATAATTAGAAAATATATCATTGGTGTTGCTAATATATTTGAGTACATAAAATTGCAATTTAGAAGGTTTAACATTATAATTAACAATATTATTAGCAAATTCGGTAATTTTTTTATCCAAATATTCTTGATATCCATTTTCAACAATTAAACCCATAAACTCATTATAAATTCGTATCATATGTGAGATCATAGTTACTATTTGTTCATGATTACAAAAGGTCAATTCAAACACTTTATCAATTCTACCTGGTCTAATGAGAGCTGATCCTAATTTACCAATGTAATTAGTTGTCATAATAGTAATAACACCTTTTTGATTAGATAAGATCCCATCTAATGCGTTAAGCAAACCAGAATATGTAAGATATTTACGTTTAGAAGTGTTGCTTTTCATCAAATTATTTTTACTTTTTTCTTCTTCTTTTTTTTCGTTATTTTGATTATCATCTTCATTACTAAATTCATCATAAATGCTAGGATTATATTTACTTTCTACTACTAAAACTTCTTTATCTGAGAAAGCAGAATCAATATCTTCATACAATACTATTTTATATTCGGAACCCCCAGGTAACATATTTAATATTTCAACAATACTATCATCATTAATTCCAACATCGTTAACGTTAATAATGTAAATTGGTATTTTAAAATGACACGATAAAGCTCTTACTAAGCTTGTTTTACCTGTACCTGGTGGACCGTAAAATAATAATCCTTTCTTGTAGTAAATTTCAAATTTATCATATAATTTCTTTTTATCCATAAAAGTATTAATTTCATTAAGAATATCTTTGAGTAACTTCGAAGGAAGATAAATGGTATCTAAAGTTCTACGTTCCAAAGTTACTTGTTTCCATAATTTAGTTTCATATTTGTAAACGGTAATTGTTTTTGTTTCTTTTGCCCCATCTTCAAATGGTTTAATTTTAAAAGAAAGTAGAATTGCGTTATTAATAATATTATTTAATTCGTTTTTAGTAACTGGGGAACCAAATTTACTTATGATCATTTTTGTTACATAAGATTTACCGATTTTATTTTGTCCAGGTCTAGTTAAATCATTATATATATATACATAAATACCATTAAAATTAAACATTTGGTATCCATCACAAATTATACTTTTTGGATAATAGCCTTGAAAATATTGTTCTGGATTAATTTGTGAAGTATTATAATTTTCTATTTTATTTTTTCCTAAAATTTTAAGTAATTCGCTCTTGTTAAATGTTTTTACATTTTGTGAATTATGTTCTACTTTGATATAATTTTTATAGTCATTAATATGAGCATTAATAATGTTTGTACTAAAATTAATAGTGCCACCATTCAAAACATAATAATTATCATCAGTGGTTGTAACAGGAATTGAACTTGGTGGTACTTTAAAGTCTTCTTTTATTTTATCAGATGTTTCATCAGTAATGGTATTGCATTCTTGCTTGGCATATTCTAAAGTTTTAACAATATTATTAAAAGAACTAGCATTATTATTTTCCGTTCTTTTTAATGTAATTTCATAATCAGTAAAAACACCATTAGGATTATCGTTATTACTTTTTTCTACATAAAACGAATCTATTATACATTGAATTGTTGATACTGGACAAGGAGTAGTAATTAATTCAGATAAGCATTCACGCAATTTGATATTACCAATTTCAAAACTAAGTCTATGATATGATGTTTTATTATATTCTAAACGTTCTATCGCAAATTTATTAAACAATTCCATTGCAATTTTGTTGTTTTCTTCATTACTATTAGTATTTTTATGATAATTCAAAATAGCTATTTTAATAAAGTTTTTATCAGAGTAATTTTTAATTGCAAGTGTATAACCATCTTGTTCAAAGTATTTTTTTAAAGAAATATTAAAATTTTGTTCATGTAATCTTGTATTGTTAATACTTTTTCCATTCCTCGCATTTTCTTCGCTATCTTTGTTATTAATATTAATTTCAAGATTATAATCCAAAAAATAATTTCCTTCTTCAGTTCTATATAATTCTGGTACTATTGGTGGATTTTTTTCTTTGCTATTTTTCCAATAATTTTTATTATGTTGATATTTTTTAAAACTTTTAATAATATTGTAAATGTGATGTAAAAATATAGTTTTACTTTTACTTGCACTTGTACTTTCAGCAAGAGTATTTTTCGAATAAATTTCATCCTTAATAAAATCGTATAACGTATTATTGTATGAAATAATAATGGTGCTCATTTTATTGCCAAATAATTTAATTCTTAATTTTTCTAACAAATATTCAATTAATAACTCCCATAATGACATTATTATTTTAGTAATAATATTTGTCAAATTAGTCACATATGAAATTATTAAGGGAATAATTGAAGTTAAAATAAGTGAATCAATTATCGTATTTCCTGTCAAACCATATTGATGAAAAATATCCGTTAAAGACATCATCTTATTAAATACATTTAATATTTATATTGTAGCAAAATGTGTTTTAAATTCATTTTTTATTATTCAGAGTATGCATTATAAATTAGATTTATAATGATAAACTACGTAACAAAAAAAACAAAAAATAATCTTATTCCCTGATTTATTCAAGTTTTGTTATACTACTTTATGCTTGTATCTAACTTTTGGATTATTTTACATAATAATATCGCATCCATTAGACATATTAATAGTGCCTTTCTTTTTTGTTAAATTTGTGGTTATAATGTGTATTTTACATATTGTTGGTTATTACACAAGAAATAATACCAACTTTCAATTAGTTGTAATATCAAACCTAATATTTTATACTGGATATCAACTATTATTTGTTTGTTTGATCAACCTGATAATAGATCTTTTTAATGCTCAAACATATGAAATATAACCATTAACAGTTGTACTTTTAGGTAACGTGTAAACACCGATAACAATATCTTTTGAAACACTATTACCTGAAGTAGCATTTGATCCTGGATATTCTATTATGTTCCATTTAGCCTTGTGTAAAAATCCACAATTAATTCTTTTAACGATGGCAAAAAAAGCTTTAGGTTGTGGATCGTTAACACTTACATAATCACCAGTTAAAGTATATTTACTTCCTCCATTTATACTACTAATACCATCAAAATGTGTTATTACACTCCTAACTGGATTATTATCAAAATGGAAATTAGTCCAATTAGAAAATTTCTTTTTTTTATTGTCCCAGTCTACTAAATAAGCACCTTCTGCACCAGGAACATTAAAATATCCTCCTGCGATTGTATAATGATTTTTAGAATTTTGCCAAATTCCATAAGCAGTAATACTTATTGCATCTGGTTTTACAATATCATAATAGGTATTATTACAAAAATCATAAATAAAAGCTTTACCTTGTACAGTGACTGTATCATAGTTGCCTACGACAAGAGAACCCATAGTAGAATGAGCAATTGTACCAATAATAGGTTCAGAAGTAAGTGTAGTTGGTAATAATGTAAACCACTTGCCTGTGCCATCAAGTGCTCCATGATATAATGTTCCAAATGGTCCTTGCGCATTAACTTTAGTATAGTTGCCAACAACATTGTAAAGTTCATTTCCGTTTTTATCGTAAGTAACACTTGGACCATAGAGGTTTGTAGAAATGACAGGCATATTAGGATTACTAGGAAAGTTTAACTGAAAAAATTTACCATAACCATTTAAAAGACCTCTAAAAACAAAAGAAATCGTTGGAAATGTATTATCTGGAAATTCGTAGAATCCAGTAATAATATATTCTTGTTCTCGACCTGTTTCTCTAATACCTGTGAGCAATGTTCTTGAACCAGGTAATGCACCAGGAAAATTAAATGTTTTGTATTTAGGATACATTGTATACTTTATTGATAGAAAAATGAATGTATTATATGATGAAAGAACAAGTTAAATAAGACTACAACAATTACTATTATTATTTTTGTTTTGATCAAGAGTAATAATATTGCTTTTTTGTTTTTTGACTCCGTATGATATATCATTCTTCAAAAGCAAATTAGCTAATGAATCAATCGCTTCAATAATATTATCACCATTTCTTGCTGAAGTTTTATAAAAAGCAGATATATTATTTTTTTTACAAAACTCTTCAAGATCTGTTGTATCATATTCCGGGGCGATATCATATTTATTAGCAAATATATAAATTGGTATTGTATCTCCAAGTTTTATTTTAATATCATTTAACCAACTCATAATAGAATCAAAAGTATGTTGTCGTGAAATATCAAATACAATAATTGCTGCGTGAGCATCTTTGTAGTAAATACGTGTCATATTAGTAAATCGCTCTTGACCTGCGATATCCCATAATAATAATTTTATAGATTCATTTTCCCGTGTTAATGTTTTCATTGCAAAATCGACACCGATAGTTGATTTATATCCAGGTAGAAAAATATTATGAACATATTTTTTGATGATGCTTGTTTTACCCGTGCCAATATCGCCAACCACCAAAATTTTATAAATGAACTCAGGTAGTTCATCATCGGATACCATATTTTTATTTTTTAAATTCATTAGTAAGGTTATATTAGTAGTATTATACATTATTATGCATAACATTCGCATTTGTTAAATTATCATTTTTTATTGTGTGATAATTAATTATCTAATGAATATTAAATCTAAAAATAATACAAAAAAATACAAATAAATTAAAGTAATTACTTATATATCATTATCCTCGAAGTTGTGCTAAAATAGCTCTTGAGATTCCTTGTCTAACTCTTTGTCTACCTTCTCTAGGAGATCTTGAACCACACGGGCAGCTTCCTGCTTTAGAACCACAACATCCCCCAAATGCTCTTCTTTGACTAGGATATTGTCTGCGAATTTCTCTTCTTTCTAATTCTCTGTTACCTCGACTACCTCGACTACCTCGACTACCTCGACTTCTGCGACCAAATCTTTCACTATTTAAAGTATTATCACTGTCATCCCAACTAGCACTACCATTTGCATTACTAATACTATTACTCAAACTTGTACTTCTATTTCTTCGTCCTCTACTACTTCGTCGACCTAAACCGCGTCTTCTATTATTACTTGAATCATCGTCTCTATTTCTTCCATCAACAAACCTACTACAAGGTCCATGATCTCTAAAAATAGCTCTCAAAGAACGTCTCATACCAACAGCCTGAATGTCAACATCAAAAATACAAAGTTCAAATCTTAAAGCTTTAATCCTTTCATTAAAAGTAAATTGACTACCGAAAATAAACATTGGCACATCAGCAACATTGATTGCAAGATATTTTAATGAACGTATTACATTTCTGAGTATTTTTCTAGGAAAGTGGCTAGGAATTCTATATTCTCTTCTTGGATACCAAGAGTTATCATTACGACTGTTACGATTTAAACTTTTAACTGAATCAATAAAGTCCGAGAAACTAACACGATTATTTATTAATCGAAGAACTTCAAGAACTAAACCAACAATTCTTGAATGAAATTTATAAAGTCTCCTATTAGGATTAAAACCATAAATATCAGGTCCAAATCTATCGATCAAATAAAGTTTTATTTCTTTAATTCTTTTATATAAATTTTTATAAACGCAAGAAATATGCTTTAATAAATGAGCATCATTACGCCTAATTGCACGATATAATCTTTGCTGTGCTGCACGACTAGTAGGAATGCGACCAAAAGAACTATTTACTATACTACTCAAACTATTACTGGCACTAACATTATTAATACCGTTACCACTATTGTCATCACTAGAATTTCCTTGATCACTAAATCCTAAACTAAATCCTTCGTTTGTACTGTTTGAACTTGCACTTCTATTTCTGTTGCTAGTTAATTTTGTGCTAGTGCTAATGCTAGTGTTTGTACTACTATTATTATCGTTACCAATGCTAATATTATTACTGCTATTATCACTCGTATTATCTGCAGTTGTATTTTCTATTTCTCTTTCTCTATTTAATCTACGTCTGCTTAAACATTTAGTTCGCAATTGTCTAAATTCATTAGTAATATGGCTATTACCGTTATCTAATGGATTCCAAATGACCATTGTATATATACATGCAATACAAAAATTTTGTATTTTATGTTCAAATTTGCGAAATTTTTGATTTAAAAAATAAAAAAAATAATTAATTAATATTATTAGAATTAAACAATTTAATTGTTGTATTTTATTCATTATTACTACTTTTTAAAATAGGACACCATGTGTTATAAAAGTTACGCAATACTTCGTAATACTCTTTTTCCTTTAGTGTTTTATTTTTTGTCGTTAAACCACATGGATAGATTAGTATTTGAAAATTTGTACCATCCACTTCCATTTTAACACCTTTTGTTTGCAGACATAAATGCACATTCCTTAAGAATAAAGCGAGGTTAAGCGTATTGTCTTCATGAAGTAATTTTAAAAATGGATTTAAAATTTTATTGTGAAGATCATGTTCTTTTTGTATATCCTTTGGCCAAAATTCTAACAAATCCATTATTGATTTCTCCAAAAAATCTTTAGTTAATTCATTTTGGTCATATTGTTCTTTATGTGTATCCATATTATAATTATTACAATTAAGAATAATCGAATATTTTAAAATTAATATTTTCAATTTTAAAAATAAAAATATAGATCCAAATTTAAAGTTAACAAATATAAATTAGAATTATTTTTCAAAGTAGATAAACGGAAAAATGATATGGAAAAGAAAGAAGATAAATGTATTAATGGAGTTACCAAACATAAAAATATTAGTGAAAGTAAAATAATTAATATTATTTGTGATTGGATTGTATTTCGCTAGTTTTTCTATTTAAATTAATTAAAAAAGATAACTAATAAATTAAATAAGTTAAAAAAAATTATTTTTTGCTCATATTTAGTATTCGTTTAATCTCATTATTTTTTCAACATTTTTGATTTATTTTTTTTTTTGATTGATTTATTTTTTTTTTTTATTTTTTTTTTTTTTTTTTTTTTTAAATTTTTTTTTTTTTTTTTTTTTTTTTATTAAAATTTTTTTTTTTATTCCTCTTGTTTTTATTTTTTTCCCCTAAAAAAAAACCCCAAA
>Ga0116192_1000706_pt1 | contig 24640 bp, 21 predicted proteins | sample AD_UKC113_MetaG_FD_89876 | JGI IMG/M metagenome (GOLD analysis project Ga0116192, IMG submission 89876) | Active sludge microbial communities of municipal wastewater-treating anaerobic digesters from Hong Kong - AD_UKC113_MetaG | ecosystem: Engineered > Bioreactor > Anaerobic > Digestate...
CCGGTAAGGATGTACCTGAAGGAAATCGGTAAGGTTCCCCTGCTTTCCAGCGATGATGAAATAGAACTGGCCAAGAAGATGGAGGTAGGCGACGAAGAAGCCAAGAAGCGTCTGGCTGAGGCCAACCTCAGACTGGTTGTCAGCATCGCCAAGCGTTATGTGGGCAGAGGCATGCTCTTCCTGGATCTGATCCAGGAGGGTAATCTCGGTCTGATCAAGGCGGTCGAGAAGTTTGATTTCAGGAAGGGCTTCAAGTTCAGTACCTATGCCACCTGGTGGATCAGACAGGCCATTACCCGTGCCATCGCCGATCAGGCCAGAACCATCAGAATACCCGTGCATATGGTGGAAACCATCAATAAGCTTATTCGCGTATCCAGACAGCTCTTGCAGGAGCTTGGCCGTGATCCCACCCCCGATGAGATTGCCAAGGAAATGGGCATGTCGGAGGACAAGGTGCGGGATATCATGAAGATCTCCCAGGAGCCGGTCTCCCTGGAAACACCTATCGGCGAAGAGGAGGACAGCCATTTAGGCGACTTTATCCCCGATGACGACGCTCCGGCACCGGCAGAATCGGCAGCCTTTACTCTTTTAAAGGAGCAGTTGATTGATGTGCTGGATACCCTCACACCCAGAGAAGAAAAGGTATTGAGGCTTCGCTTCGGTCTGGATGACGGCAGGGCCCGCACCCTTGAGGAGGTTGGCCGGGAGTTCAATGTCACCAGAGAAAGAATCCGCCAGATCGAGGCCAAGGCGCTGAGAAAGCTGCGCCATCCCTCAAGAAGCAAGAAGCTTAAGGACTTTTTGGATTAAAATAAGTTTTGTCACATACGGTATATTACTGAATGGTAACTGAAAAAGCACACATACCGGGTTTTGCTGATCCGATATGTGTGCTTTATTGATCATACAGGCTTTACGCCTTAGGAATGAGATATTGAAGGGTACCATTTGCCTATAAGAGCAAAAAACCTTTGCAGCGTTTCAGCTTGTTGAAAAAGGTCGGCCTCTGCACCGTACCCTCCTGATGACAATGGTACTCGGCGCCGGCACGCTCGGAAATGTTGCCGTCACCGGTATCGTCAATGACACAGCCGTCCACATGGATGAGAACCTGATGGTAGCTCATGGTGTCCTCACAGAGCACAGCCACGATTTTATTGTCCTTCATGTAAAGGGTGTAACGCTGGGATCAGTAAAAGGCTGATCGCTAGTTTGTTTTATCGCCAGTATTAGAAGACATCTCCGTCTCACTCAAAAGAGAAGGGCGTTTTCGGCATAACAGTCGATGACGCCTTTTTCTCCTTTTAGGCTTTAGATGCCATTATTGCTCAGTAACCCTATAGACTAACAGGATACTTGAATATTAAGAGAACCATGGCTGCCATTTCTTTAATAACAAGAGCTATGAGAGGTATTTTGAGAGCAGTTTTATTATGATAGAACATAAAGTCTTTTATGTGAAGCGGCGTACCAATAGGTGCGCCGATTTATATGTCAGTATAATCGCAAAATAGAATAATCAATTCACATTGTAAAAATATGATAAAAAATTGTAGACAAATAACAAAGAAAAATAATATAATATTGCCATAATTCGAAAATTACGTATAAATCAGGAGATGCAAAATGCCGATTCATCTTGTTTTTGCAGATTCCGACCTGCCCTTTGTCGAAAAGCTTTCAGCATGGATGCATAAGAATATGCCCCGAAAATTTGTGATTGAGGTGTTGACAAGCAAGGAAAGCATGCAGCTCTGGCTCGAGTCAGGTCAGAAGGCTGATGCTTTTCTGGTATCACCATCGCTCTATCAGGAAAATCTGCAGGACTTGACGGTGAACGTCGTATTATTGGATGACGGCAGCCATCCTGCCTTGCCAGATGGCATCCCAAGGCTGATGAAATATCAGCAAGCTCCGGTTCTTGTAAAAGAGATCCTCTCCCTGTGTGCCGAAAGGATGCCTAAGGTGCACACAAAGCCAAGCTATGGGCATATGGTCACACTTGTTATTCATGCCGACGGTGATTCCGTTTCTCCTGCCGGACCGGCCATTGCCACCCTTTTGGCTGAAAGCGGTAGACATACGCTGTATTTCAGTTTGGAGCAGAACCAGGCAACGGATTTATACTTTCATGGCAGCAATACGAAAGGCCTTAATGAGATGATCTATTACGTCAAATCAAACAAGGTTAACCTTTCTCTGCTTCTTGAGGCCTGCTGTGCCAAAGATCCCTGTGGTGTGGATTATTTGAAGGCACCTCCCGGGCTGTTCAATGCCATGCAGCTCACCAAGGCCGAAATCGACCGTCTCTTGCAGGCTGTCCTTGAGAGAAACATTTATGATGAGGTTGTCATTGCAGCAGATCTTATTCTGAGTGAAGCCTTGCTTCACCTTGCCAAGGTATCGGACCGCATTGTTATCACAATGGTATCAGGGCCTTCTTCAGGGATTAAGCTGAGAAGAATCCTCAATGAGCTAGACACCCGACAGGATGATGCCGCAGAGCTTACTAAAAAAGTGCGGCTGTGCCTTGTTAAAATCAACGATTATATATCAGATATTCCTGCCGAGCCAAAATGCTTTTTCACCGATGCGCCACTGATGCATAGCGCGACGAACCCGTATACCCAGGACTATCTTGAAACCCTCCGATCCCTTTTGGAGGACTATAACAGCCAGGTTTGATGATCATGAACGACAAGGATTTAAAGGCATTTATAAAAGAAATCCGAAAAGAGGTTGCCCTTAAAAAGAACCCAGCCCTGGAATTCAGCGGCCGGGAGCTTGACCATGAGCTTATGGAGATCATCGAAGCCATGGTTTTTGAAAAAGCCGATCAGAGGCTCCTGAGCCCTGAAGAGATAAAGCTGGTGGTTGACAGCGTATTCAACCAAATGAGACGGCTGGACATCATCGAGCCTCTGGTGAACGATCGTGAAGTCACTGAGATCATGATTAATGGTCCTGACGCCATTTTTATCGAGAAGCACGGTAAGGTCATCAAGACCGATCTGCGGTTTGAGAGTCGTGAAAGGCTTGAGGATATCATTCAGGCCATTGTGGGAAAGGTCAACCGCACCGTTAATGAAGCCGAGCCTGTGGTGGATGCCCGCCTGGAGGACGGTTCCCGCGTGAATATCGTGCTTCCGCCTATTGCTTTAAACGGCCCTCTGGTGACCATAAGAAAATTTCCCGACAAGCCCATGACCATGGCTGACCTTATACGGTACGGCTCCATTACCGAGGAAGCGGCAGAGTTCCTGGAGAAGCTGGTAAAGGCCAAATACAATATCTTTATCTGCGGTGGTACAGGCTCGGGAAAGACATCCTTCTTAAATGCACTGTCCTCGCTGATTCCCAAGGAGGAGCGGATCATTACCATAGAGGACTCGGCCGAGCTTCAGCTTTCATCCATTGAGAATCTGGCTAGGCTTGAAACAAGAAATGCCAATACCGAGGGCAAGGGTGAAATCAAAATGAAGTCCCTCATCAAAACCTCGTTGCGCATGCGGCCCGAAAGAGTTATCGTGGGCGAGGTGAGAGGCGAGGAGGCCCTGGATATGCTTCAAGCCATGAACACAGGCCATGATGGCTCTATGTCCACCGGACATTCCAACTCCACAAGGGATATGCTGTCCCGGTTGGAAACCATGGTCCTGATGGCAGCGCCCTTGCCACTGGAGGCCATCCGGCAGCAAATAGCATCGGCCCTGGATATCATCATCTTTTTGTCGCGTCTGAGGGACCATTCCAGAAGAACCATGGAAATCACCGAGGTTCTGGATTATGAGAACGGTGAGATTCGTTTGAATCCCCTGTTTGCATTCGAGTATGACAGGAATGAAACCTCCGGTTCTGTGAAGGGCTGCCTCATGCGTACCGGCAATAAGCTCGTCAACCAAACCAAAGCCGAGCTTCGCGGCATAGCGCTTTAAAGGAGATAGATTCATGGAGGATGTGGGCGTTCATTACGATCAGTACAAGATGAAGCCTGAAGAAGTTATTCTGACGCTTATAGTTGCGATGGGCTTTCTTTTTCTCGTTGGACAGATTTTCTACGACAACCTGTATCTGTCGTTGTTTCTCTCGCTATTTGGCGTATTTTACCTTCCTGTAAGGAAGAAAGCCCTTATCCGGCAACGTAAAAACCTGCTGAATCTGCAGTTCAAGGATGCGCTGTATTTCATTTCGGTCTCACTTTCGGCCGGCAAGTCCATGGAAACTGCTCTGATAGAGGCCCAGAAAGCATTGAAGGGGATTTACCCCGATGGTGAATCCGATATGCTCAAGGAGCTGGATCTCATGAATGCCAGAATCCTCATGAGTGTTCCTACCGAAAAGGTTATTCAGGATTTTGCGGAGCGAGCCCAGATTGAGGATATAAAAAGCTTTGCTGATGTTTTCAGTATCTCCAGAAGAGCGGGAGCCAATCTCGTGGAGGTGATCAAGAACACATCGGCAACCATACGGGAAAAGATTGAGGTCAAGCAGGAGATCGAGAATATTATCACCGGCAAGAGGCTGGAGCAGAAGATCCTGACTGTCATGCCCTTTGCCATGGTCTTTTTTATCAAGAACACCAGTGACGGCTTTTTGGATCCGCTGTTTACCACCCTGGCCGGACGTATCGTCATGACTGTGGCCCTTGGTATGATCGCAGCGGCATGGCTGATATCAAGGAAAATCATGAATATCGAGGTTTGATGGGGATGATATTGGTATTCTTGCTTATTGGATTACTGACAATGGGAATATACGGTATGCTGCAGATTATCAGTTCAGGCCGATACAGGGAGTACTTGAGTCCTCTTGATAAAAAGCTGTATCCCATGAAGAACCTCCTGTCAGGCGGACTTCTTATGGTGGATCTTCTGAGGCTGGATAAGCCAAGCCGTTATCAGGTCTGGATCAGGCAGAAAATCGTCATGCTGCATGGCAGCCGTTATTCAGCCTTCTACATCAAGATTCACTGGGGCATGAAGGTGCTTTACTTGTTTTTAGGGATCGCCATTGCCTCCATTATGGGTTTTCTGGCTGAGTCAGGCACTGATTGGATTCCAGTCATTCCCGGGCTTGGCATACTGCTTTTTTTTCTGGCCGATAAAACTCTGGATGATCAGTATAAGGAAAAGAAGCTGAGTATTGAAAGGGATTTTCCCGACTTTATCTCAAAGCTGATCTTGCTTGTAAACGCCGGGCTTCATGTAAGGCAGGCCATCGAAAGGATTGTCATGGACTGCGGTAAGGATACCACGCTGTACCGGGAGCTTGCCACAGCGCTCACCGATATTAAGGCGGGTGTCTCTGAATCCGAAGCCTACAATGATTTTTCGGAGCGCTGCAAGATCAAGGAGATCACTAACTTCGTGAGTATTCTACTTCAGAATATCAAGTTGGGCGGAGGGCAGATGCTCTTTGAGCTTCGGAAGATGGGAACCGAATGCTGGGAGATGCGGAAGAACACTGCCAGGCAATTGGGAGAGACCGCATCCTCCAAGCTCATGCTGCCGCTGGCCATTATGTTCATCGCCATTGTGATGATATGCGCCGTTCCGGCTGTGATGATTTTCAGGGGTCTGGTATGAAGAAGGGCAGTGCAACCGTTGAATATGCAATAATCCTGCCGATTGTGTTTGCTGTGGTGATCACGGTCATTCTTGTCTTTCTGGCAATCTATCAAAAATCTCTGATTCAGTCTCTGGCCGACGCTACTTGTGAGGGGCTATCCATGGTGTGGGGCCATAATCCGCTGGACAGTGAGGACATCCAAACGGGTTCCTTCAAGAAGACCTCCTACGACGCAAGAGAGGTCTACTGGCAGATCAATCCCTTAAGCAGGACAGAAAAGGAAAGTAAGGCCGAAGCATATGTCATGAAGCGTCTTACAGGGATTGGATTTCTCAAGGAGAATACCTCAAGTCCGGCGGAGGTAGATGTGGTGTTTATAGCAGGTTTTCCATACAGCAAGGTGAAGGTGAGCATAACAACCACCTATCAGGTGCCCGGCGCAAGGCTGCTGAGACTCGTCGGCTTAGGAGAGCTTATGACGCTGAAAGTATCCTCCGAAGCCACGGTTTTTGATCAGAAGGAAATGATCAACAACACCGACTATATCATTCAGATCGTCAAGGCATCCAAGCTCGGAAATATTTTGGAGAAGATATTCAACCCCTTAAAGGAAGCAATGAATTCATTGATTAAGTAAGGAAGGTATGAAACCCCATGCAAAAATGGCGAAGGGGAAGCATCACGATATTTATCGTCATCGTACTGGCCATAATGATACCCTTAACCGGCGTGCTGATTGATTTAGCGCGTTTAAGCGAGGCGACGAAAATAGCCAAGTCCTCCATCAAGGTTTGCGCTGAGTCCATGCTGGCGGCTTATGACAGACAGCTCAAGGAGCAATACAGCCTTTTTGCCATGTACCCCCGAGATGTTGCGGCCATGGAAAAGGAAATCTATGCGCTGCTAACCGATAACCTTGTGCCTGATGATGTCAACGGTACCGTGACCAATCTTTACGGCTTTTCAGTGCAGAAGGTAGAGGTTATTCCTTTCTACAACCTGTCAGAGCCTTATGTACTGGAACAGCAGGTAACCGAGTTCATGAAGTACCGTGCGCCTGTTCAGACCGTTACCGAGTTCATCGAAAAGGTTAAAGCGCTGGTTGGGCTTGTGAAGGAAGCCGATATGGTGAGTAAAAACATGGATATCGACAAAAAGCTAAATGAGTTTCGCGCCGATATCGTTCATTATGCCCTTCTCATGGAAAAGAAAATGATCAGCATCAACTACTCCCAGGGAACCCAGCTTGTGGGCGATGCTGCAAAAGCAGCCCTGCGGGATGATTCTAAGAAAATCACCGAAGGCCTGAATGAGGCACAGAAATCCATTGATCCGGCAAATAAGGCAAGAGAAGTGTTTCGTGAGGCAAAGCAGAGCTATGATGATGCCAGCTTTGCCTATAATCAGGCCGAGCAGGCTGCATCCAATACTCAAGACAAGATCGACGAACTCAATAGAAAAATCTCGGCGATTGATGCTGAACTTTCAGACAATAAACTTACCGCAGCAGAAATAGATGCAAAGCAAAGAGCAAAAGCAGATGCCGAAGCTGAGGTCTCAGTATTGAGCGATATCCTCACCAGTGAGCAAGCCAATGCTCAGGCAAAAAAGCAGGCAGCGGACTCAGCAAAGAACACACTGGATCAGGCAGCAAAGGATCTGTCTGATGCGCTGCAAAAGCTGCTGGATGCCTATAAAACCATTCAAGCCAGTACCGACAATATCAGAGGCAAGCTTTTGAGCCTGAAGAACCATTTATATCTACATTTAGAGTACAATACCATGGCCATAGGGCTGGCTGAAGGTATTCTTAAAAAGGTAGAAGCACTGCAGAACGATATGGATAACCTTCAGAAAGAGGTAACTTCTAACCAAAACAGCGGTGTGGGCAGTCAGATCAGTGCTGATCTCAGCAAAAAGGTTCAATCACTGGATAAGCAGCATTTCAAGGATATGATTGCACGGCTTGGGACGAATAAAGATCTTTTGGCGTACTGGATCCAAGCCATTGATACAGCCTACCAGAAGTTCGGCCAAGCCCTGGATCCCTTGAATAGAGATATTCAGACCATAACGAACATGATGGCCAATCCCGGTAATGGCGATACGGTTATTTATGGATTAACCTCGTATAATGAGTTCGTCAACCATAAAACGACTGTGGAAAATGCCCTTGCTAACCTGGAAAGCTATGACACTATGAAAAATAAGGGGGTGTATGCCGTTCCAGACTTCACCCTTTCACCGGAGGTTATCGAATCCGAGGTCAAGGAGTTTGGAACCTGGTATTACAATACCTTCAGCAAGGTAGATCCACAGGCCACTTCCCCTTCGGCATCGGGGGAGACTGCAGAAAACCCCGAGCTTCAAAAGACCCGTGATAGCATGAAGGGTTCGGCTGGTGAAATAGCTGCTGAAAAACCCGATGATGTGGAGAATAGAACCCTTCAGGAAATCTATAGTGACTCAAAGATAACCTGGTCGCTTCCAAGCAAGGGTGCCAGTGTTAGCTCCGAGGATGCCCTGGATCAAATTCTTGATCAGACCATTGATACAGCCATAAATCAAATTGGTATGACACTTGACGCCGAGGCTCAGGGCCTTGACACCGTACACGAATCTCAAAAGAGCTTCTTTGATTATGAGATGGAGCGAATGCGGGAGCTTATCAAGAAGATCGGGGAGCTGGTTGCAAATGGACTTGAATCCATGATGAAAAGCCTTTATATGAATGAATATATTGTTTCGGCCTTTAAGAATGCCACCCATGGCAAATTGGAGCGGGAGTATGACATCGGTTGGGATCGTCCCTTGGAGACCACAGCGTTTAAAAAGGGTGAGGTCGAGTATATTATTTTCGGTAAAATGAATGAAGCCGAAAATATCGCTGCCTCACAGCGCTCTATATTTGCCATCCGGCTTATCTTCAATCTTCTCCACATCTACTCCGATCCAGAAAAGATCGCAACAACGCTTAAAATCGCTACTGCTATCGCGGGATGGACTATATTCGGCGTACCCCTAGTGCAGAACTTCCTGATGGTCTGCTGGGCCGGCCTTGAATCCTATGTGGACTCGGAGATGCTCATGGAGGGTAAATCTGTTCCGCTCATCAAGACAAAGCAATCCTGGTTCCTTGATCCTAAAAAACTTCAGGACTATCTCCTGAATACGGTTTTAAAGGAATTGAAGACTGCTGCCATTGGTAAGGCTAATGAGGTGATCGATGATGCTGCGTCTTACCTTGAGGAGACAGTCACCACCTTTATAAACGGTAAGCTTGACGAGCTTTTTGCGCCTATTGAACAGGGATTTGGTCAGGCTGTGAGCTATGTAACTGAAGAGATAGACAGCAGCTTGTTTAAAGATGAGGATATGAGCTTTACCACAGCGAAGGAGATCAAAGACCTGGAAAGCTTTCTGGATTATCTTAAGGGTGAGCTGCAGGCTAAGTTCAATGGTATGATGAAAGCTCTTGAACACAAGGGAACTCAGTATATATTGGAATACAAGCAAGCCATCAAAAAGTATATATGTGACCTGATTTTCAAATCAGATATTTATATCAAGCTTAAAAACGAGGTCAAGAGGCTTGCCACCGAGCTTATCGACAAGGGAATCAACGCTGTATCCGATAAGCTCAATAGTGTTCTGGGAACCAAAAGCGGCGGTCTGGGAAGCGGTGGCAGCAACGTGCTTGGAAGGCTTGTCATGATGGATTATACCGATTATCTGAGATTGATGCTCCTTGCAGTGTCTCCTCAAGATAAGGCGCTTCGCACCGGAGATCTCATCCAGATGAATATGCGCACCACAATGCTGGAGCGTGAAGTCGCCCTGCATGAGCTCAATACAGGGCTTTATGTGAAGGCCTATATAGATATCGATTTTTGGTTTATTCCTGAATCGTTGGCCAAGGGGAATAAAGACGGCATGATAGTTGTGGAATGGTCATTGGGATATTGATATGGAGAATAGAATGGGTCACGCTCAAAACCACAGAATAGGAAAGCTCAGGAGGAAAGGAAGCGCCACGGTTGAGGCGCTGATTGTGCTGCCTGTTTTCATGGTGGTCATGTTAACCCTTGCTTATATCATTCGTGTCTTTTTTGTCTACAGTACCATGCAATCTGCATTGCAGACTGTTGCGCGGAATATCTCCAGCGCTAGCTATTATTACTATGTATCGGGCCTTAAGGACTATTCCGAAAGATTGGGTGAAGCTGCCCAGGAAGCCGAGGATACCCTCAATAGCCAAAAAGATACCATTCTCGGCGCAGTAGACACCTTCAGCGATGCCCTGTCGGCCATTAGAACCAATGGAACATTTTCCGCTGACAATATGAATGAACTCATTGACCAATATAGTCAAATTGGAAGGGATCTAGCATCGCAATCGGGAAGTGCTATATCGTTGGTTAAAGATGTATTGAAGGATCCCAAGGGTGAGGTCAAGCTGCTTTTGACAGTCTTTGCTCAAAAGCTTACCTATGAGGGGAGAAAACAGATCATTTGCCTGATTGCCAGGGAAATGCTGAATGCCGAGCTTGTAAACAGGAGCAGCGATAAAATGTCAGATCCCTATATCACCCTGGGATTAGACAAGTCAGCTTTGAATTTTCAACATACAGAGGTCTTCGGTGATAAGGAATCACTGGAGTTCGTTGTGATATACAAGGTTAAGACCCCGGCACCCTTTAACCTCATTCCTGAGATCACTTTATCCAACAGGGTTAAGGTTATCGCCTGGACTGGCGGGAGAGGTGATTCGGTAAGGGTCACCGCCAATAAATCTGAAAACGGGCAGGGGCAAGGAAATGGCAGTATCTGGACAGAAATGGATAATGACCAGAGGTATTGGGACAGAGGTCTTGAGATAGAGAAAAAAGCGGTCAAAAAGTTAGAGGGAGAGGCCGGAAGCCGGTCGATGAACTTCATTGCCACAGACTCAAAGTTCCCCATGGTGGATGCTCTAATCTACGATGCGAATACTGTTGAGATCTATGATGTGTTCACGCTCAATCCGTTCATGAAGACCTATCAGTCTACTCCCTCAAGAATAAAAAGCGAAATTAAGAAGCATGGCAAGAATCTCATAGGCTTTGACTTTGCAAAGTACCCTAATCTGCCGAGAGCGAATAACGTAAAAAGAATCGTTGTGGTCATCGTGCCTAAAAATGCCACGGCCGACATGGAGGAAATCGTCGCAAAAGCCGCAGAAGAGCTTAAGAAGATAGGTATAGACCAGGTCAGACTCGTTCGGGATGATGAAGAATACCACGAAATTAATGATTCAGGATAAACGTATTATAGAAGCAAAAGTTCAATGATTTTTATGAGGTGATGATATGGAAGCATGGATAGCAAGGCTGGAACCCGAGTATAGGAGCTATGGTTCAAGGAATACCATCTGTTTTTCATTTGCAGAGGAGGACATAGTATCTTATCAGCTTGAGATGATCAGACAAAACCAGATACCCTGCCTTTTAAGCTGCGAGGTACTAAAGGTGGATTCTCTAGTCAGGCTGCAATATGATGTGACGTCTCTCCTTCCGCTTCATAAGGTTTTGGAAAGAAGAGTGATCAACCGCCATGATTTTATGGAATTAGCCGGTCAAATTTCAGGCCTTTTTCAGATTCTGGATGACTACCTCATGGACTATGACGGTATTTTGCTGGACAGCCGATTCATCTATTGCTCACCGGATGAGAATAAGCTTTACTTCATCCACGTACCCGACAAATGCATGCCCAAAGACCATCATGAGGCTTTAAAGAAGCTGCTGCTGAATCTGGTGATTCAGGAAATCAAGTTTGCTGACGAAGCCTCGGATAACTATGTTCAAAGGCTGATTGAACGGTTGAAGGCTCCAGATTTTTCGTTGGATTCTCTTAAGACCTATCTGGATGGCAATAAGCAAAGTTACAATGCGAAACCACAAACAACTCAGGAAGCTTCGTTCAAGACGGTTGCTGCGCCACAGGCACCACTGCCCGGCGGTATGCCGTTGAAGGCACCGGAGATCCGTGCTGAAGTACCGAGGAACCCCCAAAGCCCTGTCGCACAAATGCGGCCTCCTGTACTGAATGAGCCCAAAAAAGCAGTCAAGCCGATTACCCAGACGACAGAAAAGCAAATAAAGGTCTATCCGCTAAAATCCTATATCATTCTGGGAAGTGCTATTGTTGGTCTTTTAGCGCTATTGCTGGTTCTCTTCCTCAATGGATCCTTAAGTCCTGATGACCCTGATATGGTGACCACCCTTGTGGGTATGCTTCTGATAGGGGGTGCTCTTATCTATCTGGTCTGCTCAAAGGTATTCACACCCGATAAAAAGGTGGGAAAGACTGTTCCTCAAAAGGTTGTGACACCAGTGCTGCCTGTTTCCAATCAAAATGCCATCCCAGTACCGAACCGAACCGAAAACCCCAAGGGCAGCTATGTGAACACAAGCATCCGCCCGGTATCGCCCAATCCCATACCTTTAAGCCTAGCACAAAGCGCGTTTTCACAGGCAGCAGCATCCCAGTCGGTAATATCTCAGACAGCAATATCTCAGGTAAGGCCTAAGGACAAGACTGTTCTGCTATCAGAAAAGTCTGTTGAGGTTCCTGCTTTGAAGCGCCTTGGTACGAATCCTGAAACGATTCCCATACACAAGTGGCCCTTCATGATAGGAAGACTAGGTGACCAGGTGGATTATTGTGTTAGCAATCCGGCTATTGGAAAGCTTCACGCCGAATTGATCAGGAAGGAGAATGCCTACTACATAACCGACATGAACAGCCGAAACGGCTCCTTTGTCAATGGCACCAGGGTTGAAGCCGGTCAGGAGATGCCGATCAAGGATGGTGATCGGATCCTTTTAGCCAATGAGGAGTTTATGTTTTGTAATCATCAATAGCAGATTACACAGTAAGATCGGATGATTTGATTTTCATAATTCAGGCCATAATATCATCAAAAGGATGGTGATATGATTCATGAAAGCATGGGTTGATAAGGACGGATGCATATCCTGCGGACTGTGCCCCACGATATGCCCGGAGGTTTTCAGAATGGGAGATGACGGTCTTGCAGAGTCCTATGTGGATCCCGTTCCGTCTGATGCAGAGGATTCGGCAAAGGAAGCAGCTGAGAGCTGTCCCGTCAGTGTTATTCATGTGGAATAAGCATAAATGAAGGATTGAAAAGGATCGGTTGAAATCGCATCAGCCGATCCTTCCTCTTGAATACTATTACTCACAAGGTCTTTTATAATAGCCAATATGTAATCGAAAAGCCTATAGCTCTATGCGATGATCAGATCATTGACGTTGCGGCTGTCTACGATGTCCATTCGGGTAGCTATATTGTCGGACGGAGGCTTTCGCCCACCTGCCAGATAATTGTAAAGATAGATGACCGGATCATGGCCCTGACCGAAGGGATCCTGGCCTATGGCGGCATAGATAATACCCTTCTTGATGTATTCCAGTGTCCTCTGGTCATGGTCGAAGCAGACCACCTTAATTTTACCGGTAAGCCCAAGCTCCTCGATGGCCTGTGATGCCCCGGTGGGCCCGCCGCTAGCAACGAAAATGCCATCAATGTCTTTATGCTCGCTGAGGTATTTCTTTACGCCTTGATAAACAGCCTCATGGCTATCGTCAACATCGATGATATCCGCAATATTGATCTTCTTGCTCTTCAAGCCATTAGTAAAGCCTCTTGTACGCAGCTCATGAATGCCCATGCCTCTGCTTCTTCCGCAGACCAGCACCCGACCCTTTCCGTTCAATGCCTCGGTCATGATCTCACCAGCCTGAACACCCTGTTCATAGGTATTCGGGCCGTAATAGGTCAACTGCTTGGATTCACATGTCAGGTTATTATTGAAGACAATTGTCGGAATGCCCTTATTGGACAGTTCATCAATAGTTTGAGCGATTTCATTCCAGAAGCCGGGAATTGCAAAGCCGTTATAGCCGTTTTTCAGGCATTCTGTGATGATTTTCTGAACATTCTCACGGCTGAAATCCTGAAGGCCGAAGCACTCGACCTCGGCATTTTTACCTTTAAGCTCCTTTTGAGCATAAAGGACGCCTTGACGAACCGAATACCAGAAATCATGGCTCATGGGACACAGAAAGGCGATTTTAGCTCTTTTCGGACTTACCTGTTGGATAGGAGCGACAGAGGTGTTGAAGCGCCCTATCAAGGTGCGAATGCCCGAAAGCATATTATTCAGAGCCTGTGTGTTGTGGTTGATCTCTTCCAGCTCAGAAAGCTCCTCCTGGGTTACGGCGGCGATCTCCTCTGTCTTTGAAGAGATGTCGTTGGAAGACATCAGCAAATCATTGCTCTTGACCGTCGTATCCTTGGATGCCTGGTTGATCTCTTGAATCTCTCTGGCGATATCCTTCATGCCATTATTGAGCACGCTGCTTTGCTCATAGATGGTCTGGAAGGAGGCCTTCACGCTGTTGAAGGTTGCAGAGCTGGCATTGAAGCTTTCAATACAGTCCTGAATACTGCCGTTTACACTGTTGCTGCCCTTGATGATGTTCTCAACAATGGCCTTGATCCTGACGATACCTTCCTTGGTCTTTATGGATAATTGATTGATCTCATTTGCTACAACAGTAAAGCCCTTGCTGAATTCGCCGGCCTTGGAGGCCTCAACCGATGCGTTGATGCCAAGGAGCTTAAGCTGCTCACTGACCCGAATAATAAATTCGCTGACCTCGGTGATTTCCTTGATATCGGTGTTAAGCTTTTCAATAAAGCTATAGGTGCTGTTCAGATTCTCGGAGATGGTGTTCATCTGGGAATAGAACAAATCAAGACTCTGATTGCCGTCTTTTGTGGTTTGGGCTGTGTCCTCCACGCTTTTTTCTATGTTCCCGATATTGCCGGTGATGATCTCAACACGCTTGCCGATGCCCTCGATACTGTCCAGCGTGTCCTTCACAAGTCTCAATTGCTCCTGGGCTTTTTCAGCAACCAGATTGATGTTCATAGAAACCTGCTCATTGCCCTTATAGCTCATATCAATGCTCTTGGATACTTTATCGATGGCGTCTGAAAGGACGATGACATTTCCCTTGGTCAACTCAATAAAGCTTAAAAGATTGGTTTTTATATCATTGATGGCCTTGCTGAGAACATCAATGCCCTTTACCTTTTGGGGCTTAATATTACTGATGTTAAGCTGCCCCTGGGAGAGGATCATTGCTGTACGGATAAGCTGACCGAGAGATCCGAAAAATCTTAGAATCAGTATGAGTTGAGCAACTGCAACCAATAATGCGATTCCGAATATGATGGTGAAAAAGCCCTTTGAGAAGCCGATGTTAAGCAATGACAGGACAAGCACCACAGTAAGAAGAAGTACTACAATAAACATGGCAATAGCTGGTGCAGCCACAAAGGGCTTTTTTCCTTGGGGGCCCTTATCTGTTGGCTTATCGTACATGATTATTCCTCCCTATGAGCACGGACTAAAAACTCTACTACATTAATTACCCATACTTTTATAGATTTCACGGAAAATTTTTCAAATTTGTATGCTTTCATAAAACAAGTTTGTGTGTTTACATTATAGCTGGAAAGCATGAAACGCTGACCTGACAGTTCTGCTCTTTATATTGATATTGCATTCACATCTCGTGCCGTTTAAATGAGGTATTCCTTGCATCAATGTAATCGCTGGATGTGCCTTGACACCTCATTTAAAATCCCAGATAATGGAGTGCAGAGGATGATAAAGTGGCAAATATAAAGGATATCATCAATAAACATGCGCGCAGCGAGGATGACGCTCTTTTTCTGGCAAGGCTAGATGACAAGCTTGAGCAAGCCGGAAGGGGGCAGCTTGTGAGCTCAAATTTTATGGATCCTCATCAAAGAAGTCTCGCTAAAAGACTTCTCACCGGGTCTTCAATCACATACTCTTTTGATGGCGGATATGATGGGGCTGAAAGAGCCGTGTGCCTTTTTGTACCGGAGTATCTGAACACCTCCGACCAAACGACAGCATCGCTCCGGGAAGTATTAATTCAAAGCGGTCAATATCCCATCCGGCTCCTCAGGGTTCAGCATGACGAGAGCAAATATGTTAATATCCTGACCCATCGTGATTACTTAGGGGCGCTTATGAATCTGGGCATCCGGCGGGAAACACTGGGGGATATCCTGGTACATCGCGGCTTTGCCCAGATTATGGTCTTGGATAAAATGGCAGACTACATTATCGGTAGTCTCACTCAGGTTTCAAATGCCTCTGTACGTGTTGAGGAAGAAGATATTCTGACCGTTGAGGCTGTGAATCCCGAAGTCAAGGTAGTAAAGGCCACAGTGGCCTCACTGAGGTTGGATGCGGTTTTGGCGGAAGGCTTCAGCCTATCCAGGGGTGATGCGGCAGCATACATCAAGGCGGGAAAGGTGGCCCTGAATTTTGAGGAATGTCTGTCTCCCGACGCAAGGGTTGCAGAAGGGTGCACCATTTCATTAAGAGGGATGGGGCGCATGGTTCTGGAGGAAGTAGGCGGACTATCAAAGAAGAACCGTATGTTTATTACTATAAAAAGGTTTGTATAGGAGGTGATCCCATGGACGTGCAGACAATTCTCGGCAGGCTTCTTTATTGGCTGTACATGTTCTTCAGGCTGGATGATTAGTATCATCATGAGTTGGTCATGCTTCTAAGGCAGCCAATAAGAATTGATTTTATGGTAAAGAAGGGGGCTATCACCTGATTCAGGATAGCCCCCCGTAGCTTTTAAGGCCTATTCAAATGTGTAATAGAGGCTATATTCGTTATCGCCGTTGCTGTCAAAGAACGCATAGAACCTGCTGTACTTCTTCCCCTTATAGGTCACATCGGTCATCTCGTAATAACCGTCGGAAACCATGAAGCCTGCATCCTCGAGCTTCTTTTCATACTCCTGAATATCCTCAGGGGTCAGACAAATGAAATAGAGGCTGCCATACATGTCACCCTCGTCGGGGAGATAGATGTCTACAAGGTAACCCTTATCCACGGGCGGCAGAAAGTCCGGCAAGTCCTCCGGCCATGGATAAACCTCCTTTCTATAACAGCTTATCTGAAGAATGTCTGAGGAGTTGAACTGAAAATCCACAGTGTAGGTATCCTTGCAGTATGAGCCGTTGTTTACAATGAAGCCACTGTTTTCCAGATCTTTTTTATATGCTTCCAGGTCCGCCTTGCTTGTTTCCTCCATGAGGATAAAGAGGTCATATGGGTCGTCTCCCCATGTGTTCCAGCCTTTGATCTTCCCTTTGGGATATGGAGGCATATCGGGATGAAGGTACTCTGCCGGCCATTGATCATTGATCCCTAAAAATTGCTTAAACAGCTCGTCCTCATCAGGCATGGGTGTGGCGGGGGTGGGTGTAAGGATTTCCTCCTCGCCGAGGGAGTTGATATAGAGGAGATAGGCCATATCATGTCCTGCAGGGTTTTCAGAGACCGTCTTAAATTGGTCGATCACGGCCTGCTCCTCATAAGTAGGCTTTTTATCGGTTGTATTAGCCGGGCCACAGCCTGTCAGCACGGCTATAACGATCATCGCAATGAAAATACGCTTCATTTCACATCATCCTTTCGATTATCGATCAGCCGCTTAGTCCTTGCCCGGGAAGAATTCAACCTCTTCGCTTGTTCCGCCGCCTGTGACGGGTGTAAGAGGTGCCAGTTCAATCTCGGGAGTAGGTGAGGGCACAAGGGGCGCCAGCTCAGGCTCACTTTCATTTTCCTTGTTGGGATCAAGGGGCGCCAAATCGATATCGTCATCATCGGGTGCGCCGGGTGCTACGTTGGGATCGGTTCTCTCACCGTTTTTACCTTCCTTGCCGAGCTCATCATCCATGCCCTTTTCGGCTTCAGCCTTCTGCTTCTTTAAGGCCTTTTCCTGTTCTTCTCTCGCTTTTCTCTGGCGCTCGGCGTCCTGTTCCTTTTTCAGGCGCTCCCGTTCGGCCTTTGTGATATCGTCCAGGGGAACCTTTTCAAGCATGGCAGGGAACCGCAAATCACCGCCGCCCGGTCTCATGTTCAGCACTACAAACTCATAGCTGCTGCCGCTTGGAACCAGCTTGATGTCCAGCGGCTTGACAACAGTGTCGTTATATAATTCACCACCGGCCCGTAAATACTCATTATAGAACAATGGGTCGAGAACCACATGGGCATAACAATTGATGCTGATCAGGGCGCTGATGGCTTCATCCTTCTGTGAGAAAATACTGAAGCGTGCGTTGTGGTTATAGGCATCGATATCTAAGCCGCCTGAACCATACATATGTTCTAAATTGTTTTCTGCAACAAACTCCGATATGTTATTCTTAATGGTCAGAGTCACATAGCCTACATAGGGGTTTTGAATGCCATCGTTATACACAGCTTCAGAGCTTGGCGTGTAGCCGCCGAACTTCATAGCCATGAGGTTGAACCGACAAACGTATTTGAATCCATCGATCATAACCACCGTCTGACAAACACCCGGGGTTCTGATGATCCAGTCATACTCCATCATATCCTCAACCGGTGTGGTGGATTCCGGAGGCTTTGCGGTGGAGGCGGGGGTGCGGCTGGGGGTTGGGGCTTGGGTCCCGGTGGGCTTCTTAGGAGACCACTTCTTACCTTTTCGCTTTCCGGGGCCAGTTTCAGCCTTTGGCGAGGTATCGCCCTCCAGCTCTGGCTCACAGGTGATATTGCTTCTCTTGACATAGCCATAAAACTCCTGGATGACGGTTCTTCCGTTATAGGTGACCCAGGTTTCATATCTTGTCAGAATCCAATCCCTGTCATACTCATAAATATCAATGACATCGCCTGTGTAATAGGTTCCGATGATCGGGAAATATTCGGCCTTGCCCTAATAAACCTGAGTTGTCCGGTTGACGGTGCCCTCGGCAATGGGGGGAGAAGCAGGCGTGAAATCACCGGCAAGGGCGTTTGGGACGCCTATTGAAAAAGAGAGACACAGACAGAGGATGAAAATCACTAATTTTCTCATTTTAATCATAACTGCCGCTCCTTTTATTCGAATATCAGATCTTCCGGAATCTTGAAGCATCCGGCATCATAGGGGAGGATCTCGATGGAGGCTGTTTTGATACAGAACAGGGGGGTGTCGCAGAAAAGGGCATAGCCCGTTTCATCATCAATATACAGCTTGATGTTTTCATCCTCATTATCACTGAGAATGCCGTAGACATGACAGGCTCTTCCGCAGTATGTATAGGGCTCCAGCTTGACGATCGAGCGTGTTTTATCCTTTGATGCCAGGGCCAGATCAATGGAAAACACCGGGCTGGCATCGTATTCCTTTGCCTTCAGGGTTTCAAGATCATAGCTGATATGCCTGTCCTTCGTATCCTGATAGACTTGAATAACATTGCCCTTGGCGTCCAGCTCATAGCCGGTCTTTTTACCATCGGCCGTGAAGAGTTCGAAGTAGCGGGGGAGAGGATTGCCTGCGGCATCATAGTATTCCACGACCTGCTGCAGATGGAGCATTTTTTTCTGGGAATAGAGCTTTTCTGTTTTAGCCAGTTCATTTGAAAAGTTCACGACCGCCGCTTGTCTCTGACAGCCACATAAGGCTAGAATCAAAACCAGCAGAAGCAGTGCCATAAAGAAGCGTTTCACCATATTATTCCTCCGTTTCGCCAAGGGTATAAGTCTACTGTTACACTGGTTATTTTCCCTGTAAAGCCATTATATCACAGGAAAGTTATAAAAAAATTAACTTTTCCTTCTTCATGGTCAAAGAACCATAAAGAGGATTTTCCAGGGTTATTCACAGAGGGGGGCGTCCTTATCTCTGGGAGAGCAGGTCTTGCAAATGCCTGCCTTTTCTATATAATTGAATCAATAATGAAGCAAGGAGTACAGGTTAAGGTTATGAAGCAAGTACCGACAATGGAGTTAGAACAGCGCATGAAGCGCTTTAGAGAGATTATGGACATGAAAAATCCCGATTGGCAGGTTGCGCTGATTGTAAGCAAGATCAATCAGTTCTATTTCACCGGGACCATGCAGGAGGGCATCCTGGTTATTCCCAGAGACCAAGAGGCTGTTTTCTGGGTGCGCAAGAGCTTTGAACGGGCGCTGGAAGAATCACTATTTCCCTGTATAAGGCCAATGGAGAGCTTCAGGGACGCGGCTGAATCCATGAACGCTTATAAGGATATCGTTTATGTCGAAGCTGAGTTTGTTCCCCTGGCGTATTATCAGAGGCTTCAAAAGTATTTCCCATTTACCGGCTATAAGCCCCTTGATGGTCAGATTGCTGCAGTTCGTTCCATAAAAAGCGCTTATGAACTGGATTTGATGAAGGAATCGGGGAGAATTCACAGGCATATTCTTGAAGACAGAGTACCGGCTCTTCTGGAAGAGGGTATCAGTGAGGCCGAGTTCGCCGTTAAGCTCTTTTCTGCCTTGATGGAGGAGGGCTATCACGGGATTACAAGGTTTGCCATGTTCGACACCGAATCCCTCGTAGGGCAGATCGGATTTGGAGTGAGCTCCATCTACCCCAGCTACTTTAACGGCCCCGGCGGTCATTTGGGATTAAGCCCTGCAGTGCCGCTTTTCGCCAATCGCGAACGCCGCCTTAAGAAGGGGGACCTGGTTTTTGTCGACGTGGGCTGCGGTGTGGACGGTTATCATACCGATAAGACCATGACCTATATGTTTGGAGAGCCCTTGCCCAATGAGGTTCAGAAAATACATGAGCGGTGCGTAGACATTCAAAATGCTATAGCTGCCCAACTCAAGCCGGGAGCCATCCCACAGCAAATCTACCAGTCTGTGATGGAAGCCCTTGAGCCTGAGTTCTTAAGGAATTTCATGGGCTTTGGATCTCGCAGGGTTAAGTTCCTGGGCCATGGCATAGGCCTGACCATAGATGAGCAGCCTGTTATCGCCATGGGCTTTACCGAGCCGATTCAGGAGGGCATGGTGTTTGCTCTTGAGCCTAAAAAGGGTATAGATGGCATTGGCATGGTGGGTATCGAAAATACATTTATGGTTTCGCCCGACGGGGGAATCAGCATCACAGGGGATCACAGAGGGCTTATGCCGGTGTATTGAACCCCTTGACGCGCCGGCTATCCGTATTGAGGCATACTGCATTCTTCAATGGATAAATGTTGTTGTCAAATTGAAAGGTATAAACGAATATCTATAGGATGGGATCTGCTTAGCAGTTGACTGTGTCCGGGCAGTAAGTTTTTGCACATAAATTCTTGACAATTACAGTGTTGTGTTGTATAGTTGATGAGGTAAATCAAGCAGAAGCAATGCTTCTCACCTTGTTCGGCAAGAGCTGGCGGGTCAATATCGTTACTGTAATTCCATATGAATTATGGTTATGTATGTTGGCATAAACAGGTGGAGAAAAGCTTCATCTGTTTTTATTTATATTTTCGGAGGTGTTTTGTATTAACAAAGATCAGGTTCAGATCAACTCACTGATTCGTGACAAGGAAGTTCGTTTAATCGATGTAGACGGCACCATGATCGGTATTATGTCAGCGCGTGAAGCGCAATTGAAGGCAAATGAGAGAGAATTAGATCTGGTCAAAATCTCCCCCAACGCAAACCCGCCTGTTTGCAAGATCATGGATTATGGGAAGTTTGTGTACGAACAGAACAAAAAAGACAAGGAAGCCAAGAAAAAGCAGACCATCATTGAATTAAAGGAAATAAGGCTTTCTGCCAAGATCGAGGACCATGATTTCAACTTCAAAGCCAAGAACGCCATTAAATTCCTTGAAGATGGTGACAAGGTAAAGATCTCAATCAGATTCCGCGGACGTGAAATCAGCTATTCATCCTTAGGCCGCGAGGTAATGGAGAAATTTGCGGACACTGTCAAGGAGTATGGAAAAGTGGAAAAGCCGCCTGTTATGGAAGGCAGGACCTTATCCATGATATTAGTACCTAATAAAAAATAACTTCGAGAGGGAGGTTAACAACATGGCGAAGATTAAGCTTAAAACTCATAGCGCTTCAAAGAAAAGATTCAAGATTACCGCCAGCGGTAAGGTAAAGAAGACCAATCAGGGTAAGAATCATATTCTCACCAAGAAGTCTACAAAGAGGAAGAGAAATCTCCGTAAAGGCTCAATCGCTTTTGACACAAATGCTGCTACTATTAAGCAGATGCTGCCCTACGCATAAAACGAGAAGAGAGGTGTAAATAATGTCCCGAGTTAAAGGTGGAATGCGCACACGCGCAAGACATAAGAAGGTTCTCAAGCTTGCGAAGGGATACTTTGGTGCCAAGAGCAAGCTGTATAGAATAGCCAATCAGGCTGTTATGAAGTCCCTCAACTATGCTTTTGCACACAGAAAGCTGAAGAAGCGTGATTTTAGAAAGCTCTGGATTACAAGAATCAATGCTGCAGCACGTATGAACGGTATTTCCTACAGCAAGCTGATGAATGCTCTGAAGAAGTCAGGCATCAACCTCAACAGGAAGGTTCTTGCTGATATGGCTGTTAATGATGCCGCTGGTTTTGCACAGCTTGTCAATCAGGTTAAATAAATAATCCGATCCTATCGGACAAGCCCTCCAGCTATTGCTCACTGGAGGGCTTTTAATCTATCTTCTTAAGTGTATCCCATGGATTTTTGATATAATACTTAAGGTGCCTTAGTTATTCGGAGCAACTTTTTCGGAGGTCGGTATGGCTTTTCAGTTTACTGATATTACTTCAAACGCCAACAAGGTGGTTAAGGATATTCTGAAGCTCAGTGAGAAAAAGGGTCGTTCACAGCTTGGAGCGTATATTCTGGAGGGTCTGAGGCTTGTTGAAGAGGCCAAGACCTATGGCGCAGAGATCCTTTATTATGTGTTTGCCGAGAGCCTTACCGACCGGTTTGCCGGCTTCTTTGAAACTGTTCAGGACGTCAGAATATACCGGTTTTCCGATGACCTGTTTAAAAGGGTTTCGCAAACCGAGACACCTCAAGGTATTATGGCCGTAGCCCGAACCCCTAAGTATGATGCGGCAAAGGTGATCCAAACCTTAAAGAGGTGCGTCATTCTGGAGAACCTGCAAGACCCCGGGAATCTTGGCACCATTATCCGCACCGCCGATGCCTGCGGGTTCGATGGCGTGGTGATCTCTAAAGGAAGCGTTGATCCATACAATCCGAAGGTACTCCGATCCACCATGGGCTCCATGTTCCACATACCGGTGATGGTATCAGGCAATCTGCTTGAAGTGCTGTCTATACTGAAGGAGAGGGGAGTAAGGATTGCCACGGCACACCCCAGAGCCTCACAAACCATATGGGATGCGCCCCTTGGGGATAAAATCGCTATCGTCATTGGCAATGAGGGGAATGGCTTATCAGATGAGATGCTCCGGGCTTCAGACATTCGGGTGACCATTCCCATGCCGGGCAAGGCCGAATCCTTTAATGCCTCTGTGGCAGCGAGCATGTTTCTTTATGAAAGCATGCGGCAGCGTATGGTCTCACAGGGTTAGGACGGCTAAACAGGTTTGCAGAACCTGGGAGGATGACGGTACGTATTTTCTTATAAGACCTTGGATTCTCTACTTGAAAACTTGTCCGAATTGGCATATAATACTTACTGGTCTTTGTGATTAAGTTAACAAATAGTAAATTTATTCAGGAGGTTAAAAATCATGGCAATCAAAATTGGTATTAACGGTTTCGGCAGAATCGGCCGTCTTGCTTTCAGAGCCGCCTGCAACAACCCAAACGTACAAGTAGTCGGAATCAATGACCCCTTTATCGATCTGGAGTATATGAAGTATATGCTTCAGTATGACACCATTCATGGTCAGTTCAAAGGCACCATCGAGATCAAGGACGGCAAGTTCGTTGTTAACGGAAACGCTATCAGCGTATACGCTTGCATGAAGCCCGAGGAGATTCCGTGGAAGGAATGCGGCGCTGAGTACGTTATCGAATCCACCGGTGTATTCACCGATACAGAAAAGGCTAGCGTTCACCTCCAGGCCGGCGCAAAGAAGGTTGTTATCTCTGCTCCTTCAAAGGATGCTCCCATGTTCGTTATGGGCGTTAACAACGACAAGTACACCAAGGACATGAACGTTGTTTCCAACGCTTCCTGCACCACCAACTGTCTGGCTCCTCTTGCCAAGGTTATCAACGATAACTTCGGTATCGTAGAAGGCCTTATGACCACCGTTCACGCTACCACAGCTACCCAGAAGACCGTTGACGGTCCTTCCAAGAAGGACTGGAGAGGCGGACGCGCAGCTGCCGGTAACATCATTCCTTCCTCCACAGGTGCTGCTAAGGCTGTTGGCAAGGTTATTCCCGCTCTCAACGGCAAGCTCACTGGTATGGCATTCCGCGTTCCCACATTGGATGTATCCGTTGTGGACCTGACCTGCCGTCTTGAAAAGCCCGCTACCTACGCAGAGATCTGCGCTGCTGTTAAGAAGGCTTCCGAGAACGAGCTCAAGGGTATTCTCGGCTACACCGAAGACGAGGTTGTTTCTTCCGACTTCATCGGCGAAGCACGCACCTCTGTTTTCGATGCCAAGGCTGGTATCGCCCTCAACGACAACTTCGTTAAGCTTGTTTCCTGGTATGACAACGAGTGGGGTTATTCCAACAAGCTCGTTGACCTTATCATCTACATGGCAGGCGTTGACGCTAAGTAATTCAATCAAGCATTCCGGAGGGCGGCAGATTAGCCGCCCTCTTTTTATATTATAGTCCAGCTATCTTGGTTATGATGAGATCAGTCATACCATACCCATCAATGCGTTGGTTCTGCGTTCACACACCAAATCAAGCAAGATCTCCATAATGACTGCTTTATGATGCCGGAACCCCTGGAGTATGCGTTTCCTAACTGATTTATCGTATTTGAAAAAATACATGACTTTGGTCTTGACAATAATCGCCAGCGGCTATATAATCAAATACAATAAAACCTATAAGAAAACTTTGGATTAACCCCGGGTCGCTTTTATAGGTTTTTATTAAAAGTTAAAGCCGACAATTCCGATAAGATTAATTATGAAAGGAGGCATGACTATGGC
>Ga0116192_1000707_pt1 | contig 24638 bp, 10 predicted proteins | sample AD_UKC113_MetaG_FD_89876 | JGI IMG/M metagenome (GOLD analysis project Ga0116192, IMG submission 89876) | Active sludge microbial communities of municipal wastewater-treating anaerobic digesters from Hong Kong - AD_UKC113_MetaG | ecosystem: Engineered > Bioreactor > Anaerobic > Digestate...
AACAAGAACAAGAACAAGAACCACAACAACAATTATCGCAACAAAACAAGAGTTTGAGCTCAAATGCTAATTCAAGATCTAATATATCTAATAAATCCAACAAACTAACCAATGTGCAAACTGAGGAAAAAATACTTGTTAGTTCTGTAGGGTTGCTACCAGAATCTACAAATGTAATTTCTGATACGAGTAGTAGAATCAAAAAATTAAATCAAACAAATAGTTCTAGTAGTTCAGAATCTAATAGTTTAGGTTCAAATAGTTTAAGTTCAAATAGTTCTAAATCAAATAGTTTGAAATCAAATAGTTCAAAATCAAATAGTTTAAAATCAAATAGTTCGAAATCAAAAAGTATTAAAATAGAAACAAAACCATTACAAGAATCAGCAAGAACAAATAATAAATCAAAATTAGTTTTACGTCCAATTACTCATTACGAGGTGAAAGAGTTGAGAGAAATAATAGGTAGATGTGGTTTACCGCAGACAAAAAATATTAATGGTAAAAGAAAATTACTTAGTAAAGCAGAACTTCATGCAAGTCTGAGAAAATACTTGGAGAGTAAATAATATCTTATCCTATAGTATACCTTAACGAAGAATTATGGATAATTTCTATTTGGGATGCCCGCCTATGATGAATGATCAAGGCAGAACCTTATCAAATTTTAAAACAAGTAACACAATTAATGAAGAAATGCGTTATCTAAATGGTATTTATCGTGATGATGATTATCGTTCATTTCTCCAAAATAATGGAAAACAAATTGCTTTTGAAGAATATCAAGCATATCGCGCTTCAAATTTAAATACATGTTTACCAACTGATTGTGTGCATAAATATCCTACAAGTCCAACTTCAATTGATTTTATTAATGAAAGATTAGCATATGATTCAATATTTAATCCTAAAACAAATGAGCAATATAAATATTTGCGTCAATGTCAAATATTTAAGGATTTTACACTTAATCCGGATTGCTAATTTATTATATTACGATAACATAGAATTTTAGATATTTTTTTTGTTTGTTTGTTTGTTCTTTGGTGTTATAATACTATTATTATGATTATCTCTGGTCTCATTTTTTATGTGGGTATATAGTATTACGTGTGCAATTTCTTTTACAAACATAAGGATGTTTTCAAAATATCAACCTAATATTCGAGCACATCAAACTAAAGTTTATTATCCTGATTTGCCAATACCTATTGATAGTACAAATAATTTATTTTCTGCTGTGTTAAGTGGGAATTTGTCTACAATACAAGAAGCAATGGCTACATCACAAATTAATGCGAACGTTAAAGATGAAAATAAAAATAATTTGTTGCATATAATAATTGGTAGTACTTATCCTGTAATATCAGAGGATCAAAAACTACAAATTATTAAATTTCTTGTCAATAATGGTGTTTCTATTGATGCATTTAATATTATGATGCAAACGCCATTACATATGGCTGCTAAATATAATTACCCAAAAATCATTAAATATTTAACATACCATGGAGCTAATGTTAACTCTCAAGACATTTATAAAAAAACACCTTTGCATTATGTTGTTAACAATAGTTTAGTTAATTGTACGGCTTTTCATCATGACGAAGCTAAAGAAACTTTGTTCAATTATGAAAACATTAATAGAGAAAATTTTAAAGAAATTAATAATATACTTGCTCAAACATTTCAACACCAAAAATTCAGACGATATTTTACAGACATCGCAAATACTATTCAAGCTTATATTCATGATGATAATATGGTAAAAAAAATGCTTGAAAATTCGCTTTCTGATATCATAATTAATATGCATAAATATTATAAAGATACAGCCAAATTTGGAAATACACTTAATACAGTAATAACTAATACAGTTAACGGTTTAAAACGTAATATTATAAATAATGCTGGAATCGATAAAGATGTAAGTAAAAGTGTAATATTTTCGCTAGATATTAATAAAGTTGATGAGCACAAAAAAGGAATGAATGAAGAATATAATAAACGTTACACTCAAATAACTAACAAAATATCAAAAACAATAAAAACAGTAATGAAAACAACTAGGGATTTTAAGGATAATTATTATAATTTAATAGATGGTACAATTGGTCTTAGAAATAATTTGAAAGAATTAATGGAAATTGGAATTATGATTATTAATGTATTTAACTATGAAGCAAACTTGGATTTTTCAAGAATATCTAATGATGATGTTACAGAAGCAAGAAATTATATTCTCGGATTAATGACTAAGATTACCCCAATACTAGAAAATCCTGCTGCGCAAAATAGGTCAATATCTTTAAATTTAATAAACGATTTCAAAACACTACCAGACGATAATTATAAAAAGCCTTTATATCATGTAAAATTTTTGATTGAGTATGCAGACACTGTGTCAAATATACTTAACGATATTCAAACTAGGCAAATAAATACTTTACCGCATCTCGTAATGCTTAAACTTGTACTTCCTAGTATTGAACAAATTTTTAATAATATTCTCATTATTATTAAAATTCAACAATATATTCCTTTAATTTTGGAGTATATTGTTGATATTGATCGAATACCAACTATTCTTAAAGGCATTAAAGAAAAAGGCGCAAAAATTATTAATGTATTAAGAAATATGGATACGACACCTGGCACACCTGCCAATTATATTTTAGCTATCGATATTTTAGTAACTGATATTGAACGTAAAATTAATGCATATAAAATCCCACAACGAGAAATTCAAAATATTAAGAAAATTACAAAGGAATATTTTAATAAATCATTAGAAGAAAGTTATATTATTAATGTTAAATATTACAATGATTTAATTGAATTGATGGAATGTTTAAATATGAATACAAGTAATAATCATTTATTTGGATACGTTAATACATTTGGTGATCAAGTTATTGCAAATAATGTTTTTAATAAACTTCTAATTCCAGCAACAAAATTACCGAATACATTATCAGATTTTATTAAAGAAAATCAAGAATACATGGTCACTGAACAAACATTAATTTATTCTATTATTAACAAATATATGATTTATTTGGATGATACAATGCCGACAACAGAACGATTATCACTAAATGATTTGACGTTATATGTTGAAATGAGAGCAGGTACAGATAGTATGAATCAATATATTCTTGATAATGCTAAACACGATGAAAAAGGGATAGAATATTCTGTGAATAATATTATTGATAATAGGCCACAAAATGGTAAAGGCTACTTATTATCTTCTTTAAATCATCAACTTTGTAATAATATTGGATTTATGATGTTGCAACCTGGGTGTGTGAGAAATATCAGAATTGATGTAAATCCTTTGACAATAAATAAAGGTAATGGATTTAAGTTAATCAATAATTATAATTTGCGTGATTATATTACTTTAATTTCTTACCATATTGCAGAACAATTTAAAGATATTAATACATTACAATCAAGCGACAATGATACTCATTCATTCAAAAATTTATTTGATGCAACAGATCCATTAGATCCAGATGTGGACGAATTGTTAAAAAAAATGGGACAAGAAAGAATTGAATTAGATAATAAATTTAGATTGTTACATTACAATGACGTTATTATTAGTAATGCAGTTTATAATGTTTTTGCTAATAGTGCAATAAAACTAGTTTACATGTATTTTGAAGCAATATTAAATATCTCTTTGGCTACAGCGACTGTTGACTATTTGCGAACAATGCAAATACCTGATATCACAAGACCTGTTGGTTTTGGAATAAATGACGAACTTCTTAACACACTCAAGTTAATGGTAAACAAAGATAAAGTTTTTGATCTAAAAAAATTTGATAATGAATTAATGGATCAATTGGCAAATCCAGGCATTACATACAATAAAATTGACCTCATTAAATATGAATCTCCAAAATTTGTAAATAAGCAAACTACAAACGACGATAACAAATTACTAAGTTATATTTATGAACAAAATTATAATTCTAATATTACTCATTCGACATGTATAAATGAAAATTCACTTAGTACTGTTAAACAATTAATCGCTGTAGGTGCAAATCCATATATTAAAGATAATTCAGAAATGATACCATTGTGTTATGCTATAAGTACTCTTAATTTACCAATTGTAAATGCATTAACTATTTCTGATAGCGATAAGCGTTATAAAAATTATACGTGTAGTAGAAAATATGTTTATAAACAATATTTGTTTCATGATGCTAAATTAATTACTTTGAATAGCTTAAAATCAACATTAATTTTTCATAATCAAATAAATGATAATATGATAAATAGATTAGTATCAAAAGAAGCATACAAAGGGTTAATTCCTGAATACATCGAAAATATCCTCCCACAAGTAATAATAATGTTTAATCATTATCTTTATGATCAAATGTTAACTTATAGTAAACTTAATAAAAATAAGATTAATCAATTATTAAGTTTAATTTCAGAATTTAAAATGAATGATATTGAAATTGTCAATTCAGAGTTAGTATATGCAGTACAAATACACACATTAGAAGATAAATACAGAAATATGCTGATAGTTAGTGCATTTAATATTGATAATGTCCAAAATATTTACAAAGAAGATTTTAAGACATATCTTAAGGCTAAATACGTTGACATTAATTATATTACAAAATTAACAAGTTATAATAGGAGAATACTGAATTATAAATCAGAACATGATAAAGTGAATAGCGATAATTTAAAACAACAATTAAACAATTATATAAATGGTTTAAAAAACGATAAAACTAAAAACGATATTATTCATGACAACAAGTTAAGAGAGAATCCAATTGCCAACAAACAAATTGAAAAAAATACAATTGAAGCATTGTATCAAGAATATTTTGATAATATAAGACTCAAAACTATTAATCTTAAAGTAATGCAAGGTATTCCAACAATTTATGACGAGTTATTTGATAGAATAGATAATAATAGTAAAATTTATAAACAATTTTGGGATAATTATATAAAAACACCATCAGTTTACACTAATCTACATTTAATACTAGTTAAAATAATGATGTATTTTGTAGGTACAATTGATAATAATAATTTAAAACAAATAAATGGAGCAAGAATAACACAAAATATTCCAGAACGTCATTTTGAACTGATTAAAGAAATTTATGATAACGTTATTATGAATAGTATTTTACCACATTTGTATTCATCAACAATTTATGGTTCTAGCAACATATTATTAAATGTGACTATTGACATAATTAGACATGTTGTCAAAACAAATATTATGCCTTCATTGGCTAACCTTTTGTATGCAGAGTTAATAGTACACACAAAACAAGAACATAATGAAAATTTAATTCAGAGACTTTACAGAATATTTGTCAATGATAAACTTAGTTTAAATGTTACTAAATATGTATTAAAAATTTACGAAAAGGATGAAGAAAAAGAAAATAGTTTTGATTTTATGTTTTCAGATTTGAACAACTATATAAACACTATTGAGTTCAGTGGTGAACCATTAGATGCAAACAATATCAACAAATTATATAACGTAATTAACGAAACTATAAAACCTTATTATACAGATTTACTTATTACTACTATTGAATCAATGAAACTTTTACTAGACAATTACTACATTTTCATAATCAATGATTACAAATATTTACAAATTTTTAAAGCTACAATTTAAAAGCTTGGTAAATATGATATTTTAAAATCACTAAACTTTTGGTCTTATTGGTTGCTAAACCAATAGTTTAAAAAAATGATTTTTTAATATTTTAGTCCTAATTTTTTATATATATTGAAGATTAAGAGTATTAATATATATTATAAGAGCAATGAGTACAAAAAAAGCTGTAAATACAAGTCAAACAGACAAAATAACTAAAACAACTACTACCCCTATTAAACCTAAAACAACTACAACTACAACACCAACAAAAACAAAAACAACAACAACATCAACATCAACACCAACAAAAACAAAAACAACAACATCAACACCAACAACAACATCGACACTTACATCAACAAAAACAAATACCGCTACGTCTACATCTAGCAATTTTGATGATACGACAATGACAATAGAAGAGAGATATACAAGTAGGAATTTAAAGCAATCGATCATGGCAGATCCTGGTATGTATATTGGTTCGATTATTCTTGACAGTTATATGATGTGGGTTTATGATGAAGATGAAGATGCGATAGTTTATAAGCTAATTCAATATGTGCCTGGACTTTATAAAATTTTTGATGAAATATTAGTAAATACACGTGATCAAACAGTACGTGATCCTACATGTAAAACAATAAGAATTTATATTGATAAGGAAACAGGAACAATAAGTTGTTACAATGATGGTGATAATGGTATTCCAGTTGAGATGCATAAAGGCGAGAAAGTGTATGTACCAGAGATGATTTTTGGTAAATTATTAACTTCGGGTAATTATGATAAGAAAGGTAAAATTACAGGAGGCAAGCATGGTTATGGAGCAAAATTAACTAACATTTTCTCTGATAAATTTACAGTAGAAGTAGTAGATTCAAAACAAAAAGTTAAATTTGTTCAAACATTTACAAATAATATGAGTGATCGTGAAAATCCAAAAATTACTAAATCAACAACAAAAAGTTACACACAAATTACGTTCCATCCAGATTATAAAATGTTTGGTATTCCTGGGATGACAGATGATATTTATAGTTTATTTCAAAAACGAGTTTATGATATTGCAGCCGTTTTAGGGACTAAAGTAAAAGTGTATTTAAATGATAAACACATAAACATTCCGTCATTCGAAAATTATGTAGATATGTTTTATAAAGTTAGTAACGATGTACATCAAAATGATGATAATGAAAGTAATGAAGATAGAGACCAAGACCAAGACCAAGGATTTGATCAAGATGAAATTGAAGATGATATGCCTAGATTAAAAAAAAATGCAAAAAACAAACCGAAAGCTAAAGGTTTAGGAATAAATAAAATTTATACTGAAACAAATGATGGGCGTTGGAAAGTATGTGTTGTGTATGATAATCAATCAGGATATCGACAAATATCTTATGTAAATAGCATTTGTACAAGTAAAGGAGGTACTCATGTTAATCATGTTGTAGAAATGGTAGTTTCTGATTTGGCAAAACAAATTATGGATAAGAATAAAGATGTGCAAGTTAGAAATGCTTATATAAAAGACAATTTGACATTTTTCATTGATTGTATTATTGAAGATCCAGATTTTGACAGTCAAACAAAGGAATCTCTTACAAGTAGGATAACAGATTTTGGTTCAAGATTTACTTATACTGATGAATTTATAAAAAAAATATTAAAAACAAAATTGATGGCAGAAGTAGTAGCATTTTCTAAATTAAAAGAAATGTCTTCTTTCAAGCCAACAGATGCAAGTAAAAAAAATTCTTTGGGTGATTTAACTAAATTAGTAGATTCAAAGAAAAGAACAAGTGATACAAGGTTAATACTTACTGAAGGAGATTCAGCTAAAACTTTTGCTGTTGCAGGACTAACGGAAATAGGAAATGAATTGTTTGGTGTTTTTCCATTAAAGGGTAAAATGTTAAATGTAAGATCAGCATCTGTTAAGAAAGTTTATAGTAATGAAGAAATAATTAATGTTATGAGAATTTTAGGATTAGATCCTAGAAAGCAATATGATGATACTAAAAAATTAAGATATGGTGGTGTTATTATTTTAACAGATCAAGATACTGATGGTTTTCATATTAAAGGACTTATTATTAATTTCATTCATTTCTATTGGCCAGGATTACTTGCGAAGAATATTGGTTTTATTCAAACATTATCAACACCTATTCTTAAAGCATTTTTAAAAACAGATTACAAAATGAAGAATGCTATGTCCTTTATGACAATTAAAGAATACATGGATTGGACTAAAACTGTAAAAAATATAGGGGATTACAGAATTAAATATTATAAAGGATTAGGTACTTCAACATCAGCTGAAGCAAGAGAAATTTTTTCTGATTTCTTTAATAAAATTATAACGATGACATGGGATACTACAACATATAATAATCCAAGAAACCCCTTGATAAATTGTAATTTGAATATTAGCAAGAATGAAGATAATGATATCAGTAATAATCAAAAAAAAAATAATTTACTCACAAAGGGTCTAACTAAAAGTGCAAGTAATAGTAGCATTAATAGTACACACAGTAATGATACAATGGATGATATGATTGACGATCCTGTAAATCCTACTAATATGGCTATCAATTTAGGTTTTAATAAAAAGAAAGCTGAAGATCGTAAATTATGGTTAGAAGATTATAACGAAAATGATGTAATTGAAAATGATGTTCGTAAAATTACATTTTGTCAATTTATACATAAAGGATTAAAACACTTTAGTGCTGCTGACAATGTAAGATCTATCCCTTCTATTTGTGATGGCCAAAAACCAGCTAATCGTAAAATTTTAGATACAACAATTCGGAAGAAATTACTCAAAAAAACTATAAAAGTTGTACAATTATCAGGAGCGGTAATGGAACTTACAAAATATCATCATGGTGATGCTTCACTACATAGTACAATTATTAGTATGGCTCAACGATTCATTGGTAGTAATAACATAAGTTTAATGTATCCTGGTGGTGGTTTTGGATCTAGGTTACAAGGAGGTAAAGATCATGCAAGTCCTAGATATATTGAGACAAGATTAGATGATTTGACACCTCTTATTATTCGTGAAGAAGATAATTTAATTTTGTCACGTGTAATAGATGACGGTATTCGTGTAGAACCAACATCATTTTGTCCTATAATACCTTTAGTTTTGATTAATGGTGCGCAAGGTATTGGAACTGGATTCTCAACATTTATCCCATGTTATAATTTTATGGATGTTGTAAATAATATCAAATTAATGATTAACGGAAAACAACCAAAAGAAATATTACCTTTTTATCGTGGGTTCAAAGGTGCAATTGAAAAACAAGATGGTAATCGTTACAAAACTTATGGAAGTTATGAAGAAATAAACGAAAATACTATTAGAATTATTGAATTACCAATTGGTACTTGGACAGACAATTATAAAGAATATTTATACAGTTTAACTGCAGATGGTATTGCAGCCACTCAAAAAACTATAACGAAAGCTAAAGTTAATCCTAAAAGTCGAGGGTTTGTTGCACCACAAACTAAAGCTAAGACGACAAAGATAATAAATCCAATAATTAAAAGCTACGTGATTAATCCAAGTGATACAAGTATAGACATTATTATTAATTTTAATGAAGGAGAACTTCAAAACTTGATACGTGATGGAACATTGGAAAAAAAACTTAAACTATCTAGTTCAATATCAACCACAAATATGCATTTATGGGATGTAGAAGGAAAAAAAATAAAATTGTATAAAAAAGTAGAAGATATTTTTAAAGACTTTTATAAATATAGATTAGCTTCTTATGAACTACGTAAACAAAGACAATCATTAATTTTTGAGAATGAAATGAATATTGCTAAGTACAAAATTAAATTTCTTAAAGATTATATGGCTAAAAGAATTACTATTGATAAAAAACAACGTCAACAAGTACTCGAACAACTTGAAAAATTAAAATATCCAAAATTATCAAAAAAAGTATCGTTTGAATCTGCGGCTGATAAATTATTAGTTGCTGAAGATATGCCTGTTTCTACTACAACAGATGTAGGCGAAGGTGAAGGTGGCGAAGGAGATGGAGAAGAAAATAAAACTACCAAAAATGAATATGAAAAATCTTATAGTTATATTACAGGATTACCATTATTTTCTCTTACAGAAGATAAATTAGCTAAACTTGAAAACGAACTTGAAAATCGTATTGTTGAATATGAAAATTATGTTAAAAAACCTGCAAAAGAAATTTGGTTAGAAGAATTAGATCAATTAACAGCAGCGTATATTAAATGGGTTGCTGAAGTTGAAGAAGAAGAGTATGGAGTAAAAAAATCTAAAGCAGTTACTTCAAATAAAAGAAGAGTTGTTAAGAAATAAATCAATTCATTTAATAATTTAGTTAATCAATTTAATATTTTATTTAATCATTTTAATGATTTAGTTAATCAATTTAATGATTTTATTAATAATTTTATTTTTTTTATCAATTTAAACTTTGATCAAATCTATAAGTTTTTCATTTAAAAATGAAATTCATAATGTATTGTTATACCAGTGTACATTCTAATATATAAACCTATTTGAATAAACTTTATATTATGGATACCAACACAAACGAACATAATTTTAGACCCGAATTTACTGAGTTGTCATTTGAAAAGGTTATTACTGACGAATTTGAACTATTTAATAATATAAATGATTATGGGATAGAATTTTTAAGTTTTTGTTTCGTAAAAATAAAATTAATACCTGTTGATTCTGAAAAATTTCAAGACTACGAAAATATTCTTAAATCTTACTTGAATACTTATATTGAAAGTTTTCTTTTTGTTGATGGTGCTGAAATGTTTAGTAAATATTTATTATCTGACAATGCTAATTTAAATATTTTACAATATGTTCATGAAAATAATTATGCCAAGATAAATACTATTTTGCAAAAGTTAATTAATTATGATAACTCAAATAAACTCCTTGATATCTTTATAAGTTGTCAAGAATTATTAAATGTATTTGAATTTGGGACACTAAATTCAGAAAATTATAAAAAACATTTAAATGACATTTATTTTGGTAAATTAATTCGTAATTGTATTCAAAAAAATAATATTTTTGAGATTGATAATAAAAAAATTACACAAGTAATCAACAAATTAAGTATATTAAGTACAAATGATAAATTTATGAATGATTTTACGGATTGGATGATTACAACTCTTAATTTTAGTTTAGAAAAATACAATGTTGATTTTGTTAATGATCTACATTTATATGATGAAGTTATAACGAACGAATACTTGTTTACATGTTACCAATTATATTCAGCAATTGTCGTCCCGGTATTATTAAAATTCCCAATTAGTGAAATTAATGTTAACTACATTTGCAGTCCTAGTTGTAAAATTAGATGGTATCAAAAAGTACATAATAATACTGAGGTGAGGGTTTATTCTCTTGAAACGAAAATGTTTTTTGCATTACTTGACTGTTTTAGAATTTTTAACTGCAAAATAATTTCTGATTATGTAATTTTAGCATCTTTAATTAGACAAAAAGAAGCAATGCTTCAATCTAGTCATAATATTTTGGCTTTGTTCAGAAACTCAATAAAGCGATCAAATAACAATATGAAAATTATACTTTTTGATATTGTTCGGATAATTAGATACTTTTTGGTTAAAGATACTAATTTTACTGCATTCTATGAATATGTAATAAAAGTTGTCATACATAAACCAAAAGATATTGATTATAGTGAAATATTTTCTGATTTTATTGGATACTTTAAATTATTTTTGATTGGAAATAGAAATACAATTAGCAAAATAATAAAATTTGGTCATGTAATCCAAGGAGAAGACAATGAAATTGTGAACGAAGATTATGATGATGATTACGACGATGATGATGATGATGATGATGATGATTATGACGAAAGCGAAGAGGAAGAAGAAATGGATATTGAAGATATTGATGATGATGAAGATGAAGACGTAGACAAAAATATTAGTAGTGACAGCAATCATATTTGTAAGGGTAATATCGATAATAGTGATGATGGTAGTGATGATAATAGTGATGATAATAGTGATGATAGTAGTGATGATGGTAGTGATGATAGTAGTGATGATAGTAGTATTGATACTAGTAATATTATTTTGTCGTCATATGAAGCATTTTCTGCATGTAAAATAGATGACATTAGAAAATTTTTACCACGTTTTAGGACATATTCCAATAATAAAGTCCCAGACATAGCATATGAAATGTTAGAACGAATTAATAATAAAGAATATCAAATCAGTAATATTTTACAAGTTGAAGTGATTAAGACACGTTTTGATTTGTTAACAATTGAAGCCATAAATATTAAAGGTTCCATAAAATCAGTATTTTTGAAAGCTATTAATGATTGTGTTATAATTTTTAATTCATTAGGTGATATGATGGTATACAGTAATATTGAACTTTACCGAAACATAATCGAAATTATTCGTGATCAATTCTTAACGATACCTCGGTGTTATGGTATCGTACCTTTAAACTGTTGGTTAGATTATTTTTCAGAATACAATATGGCAAAATCATCTGATCTTTTTGAAGTTATGCTTAGGTTTTTAAATAAATATGGTATGTATTTAACTCATATCAACCATATTTTAATTACAAACGTAGATAAAAAAAATAATGCATTAGAAAATGCTGAAGAAATATTCAATATGTTTTCGTCAGAAATTGAATTACTTAATAAATTATTATCTGTGCAAAACACAAGTTTGGTGAAAGAACCGATAATCCTAAATGTATTCTTATGTGTTGCAAATGCTATTTTGTCATATATAACACAAGATATTTTTGATCCTTTTTCATGGGTTCATCTTGATGAAAAAATATGTATAGCGAAGAGTAATTTATCCAAAAATTTACTAGAATTTTATAGTATTTTGGTTTCCATTGACAAAAATAATATTTCGAAATTAAGAACTTATCAAGGTAACAAGTTAAATTTTGAAGTTATCTATAAATTTTTAGTAGATACAAATACTTTAGAAGTCGCATTTGAAAATGAGTCTTATTCTACGATTTTTGGAAAAACTAATTTGTTACAAGAATTGATTGATAACTTTACAGATAATGAAGAAGAAATGGATGATTTGCCTGACAAATTTATTGATCCAATAACATCAGATCCTATTGTAACACCAATAATGTTACCAGGTGTTAATGATAATTTTAATAACAATGAGGATTGTATGTTCTTTGAAAAAAGTAATATTATTAAACAGCTTCTTATCAAAGAAGAAAATCCATATACAAGGGAAAAATTAACTATTAGTGACCTTAATAATTATAATCAACAAGAACATATTGCTAAAAAAATTAACGAATTTACTGAAGAATTCAATAATTGGAAAATATCTAAAAATAATAAAATGAATGGAAAAACAGAAGAAAAAATAGAAGAAAAAATAGAAGAAAAAACAGAAGAAAAAACAGAAGAAAAAACAGAAGAAAAAACAGAAGAAAAAATAGAAGAAAAAACAGAAGAAAACAAAAAACATAAAGTTAGGAAATCTAAAGAACCAAAAGTTAAAAAAATTAAAGATAAAAAAAGAAAAGTTAAAGAAACTAAAGTCAAAGAAACAAAAGTCGAAGAAATTAAAGTCAAAAAAACTAGGGTTAAAAAAGAAACTAAAGTTAAGGATGTTAAAGTAGATAAGAAAGCAAAAACAGAAGAAAGTAAAAACAAAAAGGATAATAATATGGGGTCAAAAAGACAAAAAGTTGATTTATTAAATAAGTAATTTTATTTTTAAAGTACATATAAATTTGTAATAATTTTTATGTTAATAATTTATATTTTTTGTTATTGATATCATCGATTGCATCAATAAGAAATTTTATTTCATCATTATAATTTTGGTATGTTTCAATTACCATTGGGACATTATATGTTGCAAAAAATTTAAAAAGTTCTAATATACCTTTCGCTCCAATATATCCTTTACCTAAAACATCATGTCTATCAAGTTTGCCACCAAGAGGTGTTTTACTATCATTTAAATGTACAAGTATTAAATTAGAAATTCCTATTTTTTGATTGAATAATTTTAGATATTCATGAATATGTTTGTAGCTTCTTACATCATATCCAGCAGAAAAGATGTGACAAGTATCAATACAAATTTTAATTCTATCATATAATTCTTGATTTATTTTAAATTTATTATAAAAATAAACTAAATCATCAAAATTTGAGCACATTTCTGAACCTTGTCCGGCTGATGTTTCAAGTATTAACTTAACATTTGCCATATCGATAGTTTTATGATGCAAATAAGTTATTGCAGTGAACATATTATTATAAGCGTCTGGCATTTTTAGTTCAATACTTTTACCGAAATGGATAACAAGTCCGAATGCACCTATTTTATGAGCAAATGCTACTTCTTCTTCCAACGTTAACATCCAATATGTATTTTTATCCCAATTGGATGCAATATTACTTGTATAGGAAGAATGAACTACTATTTTAATATTATGTTTTTGGGCATACTTTTTAAATTTTTCGATATTTTTTAATTTATCATTTGATTTTCTGAAAATTTGAAATAAATTACAACCAGTTAACTTATGGAGATCTATCAACCGTTCAAAATTTCCTGAGAAATGTACGTGTGGGCCTATAAAAATTGTTTTTTCTTTTAAATATGACATTGAATATAATAATCAATAAGAAAAATGATTATTATTGGTTCTTAATGTATTTAACATAATAAACATAATTAATTCTATACAAGTTTAGTAATTTCACAAAGACATAAATAATGTTAATTAACAAGTACAAACCAAAAACTATTGATGATTGTTCATTTCATGAAGAAAAAAGAATACTCATAAAAAATATGTGTATGAATAATGAAGTGCCTCATTTAATATTTTATGGACCGAAAGGTTCAGGAAAAAAGACATTAATTGAAGTATTATTAAGAGAACTTTATAAGGAAAATATGGATAAAATTTATTATCAAACTTATAATGTAACAGGTTCGGGTAATAAAATTATTCCAATTGATGTAAGACAAAGTAATTGTCATATGGTAATAGAACCTACAAATACTAATTTTGATAAATATTTAATTCAAGATGTTATAAGGGAATACTTGAAAAAACCCGCAACATGTGTATTTGGGCGAAAAAGTACAATTTTTAAAACAATAATTATAAATAATTTAGATAATTTGTCTTATTATGCACAAACTTCTTTGAGAAGTACAATTGAACAAAATTCTAGCAAGTGTAGATTTATTATGTGGACAAGATCATTATCTAAAGTTATGGCACCATTGAGAAGTAGGTGTTTTTGTATGTGTATTAAATCTCCAAGTGATACTGAATGTTTTAAGTTTTTGTTGGAAATAAGTAATTTTGAGAAATTAAAATTATCCTATGATGACTATACAACGATACTTGATAAATCTAAAAATAATATTAAAACGATATTGTGGTATTTGGAATTATTTAAACATAACGTAGGATTCGAAACTTCATATGATTTGATAATTGATATACTTTTTAAATTAGTTTTAACTTGTGAACTTAAATATATCAAGGAAATTGAGCTCATAGTTTACAATGTTGTTACAACTATAATGCCAAGTTCTTCTGTTATGATAGAACTTGTTAATAAATTATTAGCTTATGAAGCTATTTCTGTATCTAGTAAAGAAACAATAATAAAAATAGCAGCAAATGTCGATTATAATTATACGAGGAATAGAAGGGAAATAATTCATTTTGAAAATTTTATAACAAAAGTAATGAGCACACTTTATAATGATGAAAAATTTATAATTGTGCCGATTGATGAGGCATATCTTACAAATTTTATTAAAAATAATATTAAGACGACAAATAAAAAAGATACTGATGATATAGACTTAACAGATAGTTGTGTAAATTATGATAGTGATGCAAGTTAATCAAAAATATTCCAATAAAATAAACCATATTCATTAAATTTACTGTGACCATTTTCATTTTGATTGTCTAAATATGAATCGATTATGACTTTAGTATTAATATTTTTTATTGTTGCATTAGTTGTGGTATCTTTAATTATTAAATTAGTTTCTATGGATACAGATAGTACATTATCTTTCATTGTAAAAAGTGTTTTTCTGTTTTCATTACTAGAACATAGTAATAGATTTTCAGTTGATCCACAATAAATATCTCTAAGAGACATGTAATGTAAACCATATGATGATTGACAACATAACATTAAAAGTATCATAAGAAAATTATATTCTTTTATGTTGTCCGTACTTTTTTGGCATTCATTTTTAAATACTAATGAATCAAATGAATTATTATGTCTAATAAAATCATTGATTGTTTTTATAAAAATATTATTGCAAAAAATTGAAGTGCGACAATAGTCAACATGAACTTGTTCTAATATTTTTTTAGTGTCATAATTGTAAGAAGCTAATATTTCATCAATATATTTGTGAGCATCAAACAAATATGTGTGTGTTGAGGATTTAATATCAAAATCTACTTGATTGGTATTTTGACTTTGTTTGATTGTAGTAATATTATCTATTATAACAAAATCATTAATATTAACATCATAACAAGTTTCTTCTATTTCAATATTATTAACTGAATTATCATAACAATTAGAAATTTCAAAAGTCATTAATAAAAATGGGTCAAATAATTTAGTACTCATTGTATATATCTATTTAGTAGGACTATGTTATTATGAAAATCATTTTTTTTAGCACTCATAATATCGCAAATTAGTATGTACTAACAATTTGAATAATTAGGATTAATAATTAAAATAATTAGCAAAGTATAATCTAATAACTTGCGAAGAGATTTTTTTACTTGATAATAATATATCAACATCATAGTAATCAATATTAGTAATCAATGAATGTACTCTTAGTAATTTTAATTATTATAATTTCAGTATTTATTGGGATAACTTTAGCTAATAATTGTAGTAAAAAACCGTTTGTTCGCGAATTTTATGATAATTTAGGTCAAGAAGAACGTCTCCCTTTAGTGTTTCCAGAAGGTCAATATTCAAATAGTTCAGGATTTGTACCAATAGAAACTAATTCAAATACAGTTTTAATGAATGAAGATCCACAATTAAGTCGTATTAAACAGTATGATTTTACAGATAATAATATTTATGAGCGTGGGCTTCCAAGTACGATAAATTATCATCTTGCTGATGATAAAGCAGAAAATAGTATTGTAACAGTTGGAAAAATTTTACCTTATTTTAATGAAATAAAATTTAATCAAGATTATCGCGATGTATTAACGAGTATAAATGATTTAGTACCTGCACAGAAACAAGTATTTAATATTGGTAATATTCCTTTAATTGATTATTCGGAACAGAATCCTTCATCTTCTGTAATTATGGAAATGACATCTGATTTTATTGATACTTTAAACGAAACATCCAAAAAGAATGTGAATGATTTTGATGGTAGGGCAATGGACGGATATATTAATTATGGATGGTCGGATAAATTAGTAGAAAAAACAGTTGAATCAGGTTGGGACAAAGTACAAAAATCTTTAGGTTTACAACCATCACTTTATACTAAACCATCATCTTATCGACCTCTAAAACTTGTAGCTATTAAAAAAGTTATCAAGTTCGAAACTGATGACGAAATTAAATATGTAATTTACATGATATTACATAAACAAGGTGTAATGGATCAAATTTTGTTAAAAGTAAGCACTATAATTGATAAAAGAATACAACGAGATGAAAATAACTTTTTTAATGTAAATGTAACCTACCAAAATGACAATGATTACACATTTAAACCAAATTTTAATGTTGAAGCGGTTATTGAAGAAATAGATGTTTTGGGATTTTTTACTGAAAAGTTTGGTACATTTAAATCGGAGGATTTTGGAATTAAATATGCAAAATATGATGAGCTTACTTACAATAATATGACAAGTAACAAATATATCCGTAAAGTTTTATTGGATAAATATAATAAAAGAAATGATGATATAAATAGACGTAACGCTACTTTAGATGATGATGGAAGAATATTTCACTCAACAATGAGCGGCGTTGGTGATTATTGTAATCTTGGATTGTCAGCAACTATATTTGATGATATTGATGCCCCACGATTATTTTGTTAAATATTATTGTGAATAATCTACTTCATAATCTATTTTACCATCAATATCAATACTTTCGTACATTTCTGTATCGTCTTCGAGTTCTCTTATAACAGCTTTATCGACTTTGCCATCTGGATCAACATATTCATCATAAATGCCTGTTGTTTGTCCGGTTATTTCAACTAGATTATCAGTATATACATATGACTTGCTGTTTAGAATGTATTTAAATTTTTTCAAATTAAAATTTGTCAAAACAGATTCTTGACTGTAACTACTGTAAAGTAAATTAATCATTTCTGTAATAAAATTTGCTACATTATTTTGCATAAAGTTATTGTCATTATAATTTAGTAATTTGTTGAATTCGTTGACAATATAAAGTAATATTATATTACCACTCGAATCATATTGTTTGATTTTTTCAACGTCTATTTCTTGTTCTTTACCTGAAGCATCAATATTAATGGCTTTTTCTTTTTCAAATTTGTAATTTAATCCAGAATTAATAAGTTTCCAATTGTCAAAAAATTTATTTTTATTTTGTTTGTCAACTAATTTAATATCTTTTGTTAGTTTAGGTTTGTGCATTTTAATAAATTTATCTTCATTTGAACTTTTGTCTTGTACGTATACTGTACCAGCATAATTAGTCAATAACTTTTGTGTAGTTTTATTTTCATAATCATATTTAATTTTATAGACAAATCTTGAAATATTAGCTAAAATTTTTTTGAGCGTATTAATTCTTTGTCTACTAACATCAGCAATAATATATTCAATAAATGTATCACTATTTTCAAATTGAGTTCTCATATCTTCATATTTTTTTAACGATACAGTATGATAATCATATCCTAAAGTACTAAGTTTATGTTGAATCGAATATTCTACTTTTAGATAAGCTATTTTGCCTGAAATATCGATATAATTCTTGTTTTTTTCTCGATAACCGAGAAGTAACATATTATATTTATTGTAATACACTTCAATTTGTAATTTATTATTAACATAATAAACTACATCAGTTTTGAAATATGGATGATCTTTTTTAACAAATATTTTATTATCATCACTACTAATTACTAATGGTGTATCTAATTTGGAACCTGTATGATCATGATCTATTATGTATAAATCTTGTTTTAAATAAAATGATTTATCACCAATGATTATAGTTTTACCAACTATTCCTTCTAATCTATCAATAAACTTATTAACAAATTCGTTTTCACGATTGTTAGTATTTTGTTTATATTGTTCTTTAAGTTTTTTAATTATTGCTGATTGGTTTTTATCAATATCTTGAATATGATTATCAATAAGAGTAATATTTTTACGTACAACTGTTTCATTATCTTTTTGAATATTCATAAATATTTGATACATTTTGTTGACTTCATCATCACTCAATTTGGATTCTAAGACAAAACCACAAAGAGAACATTTGTTACTACCAGTTTTAGAATCATAAACAAAATTATGTAACATTATCGTATTTAATCCAGATGTTTTATTTTTATGAACACAATATTTGTCGATAGTAGATTTCATAATTCCATACACATATTTATGTTGAATTTTTTTATCAACATTTGGATTTGTTTTGATTGTGTCAAGTTCTATTTTACAAATTCCACATACTAATTTATCTCCTACAACTGACCATTCATGATATGAGCTTGTTTCATTATCACAATTAGTAAAATGGTTAATATTAGTTACATTAATCAAAGAGTACTGTTTTGGTAAAGGGATAAACTTTGCAGCTTTTGGTGCTTTCCAATTATTAAGTCCAGCATGATGATGTTGAACAAAAACATCAGGTATTGGTATTACTGGTGCTTCTTTACGATTAGAAAGTGCAACTTGTTCTTTTGGTCCAAACATTTTGTGTATTTTTGCATAAAGTACTTTGTCATCATATAAGGTAGAAATTTTTAGTAGAAATTTCGTTGCAATAGTATTATAAATACGATGTAAAGTAAATCTACGTTTTTTTTTAATAGTTAATTTTTTATCTTCTTGTCCTCCTGCTGTAATAGTTTCATTTATAAATATTTGACCTTCTTCACTGTAGTTAATTTCTAAAATACTGTTCAAAAGATCAACAAAAGTATTAATTACTAATTTTTGAATTGCTACATTGTACTTTTTGGCTGTTGCTTTAGCCGCAACTTTTTCTGCTTCTGTTGGTAATGTTGTACTTGGTGATTCATCAACTAACCACATATTAAACTTTGTGACTACACAACTTAACATGTAAAGAAGGTAACATAATACAGGATAATTTTTGATTGGTTTAATTACTTTGTTACTGTTGCTAATAATTTTTAAATTGTCAAATAATTTGTATCCACCTTTGTAATACATTATAAAATTACAAATTTTGTCAACATTTAACAGTTGTAATATCTGATGTTCTGAAAATTCAAGAATTATTAAAATTAGAAGATATACAATTATATTATTTCTTTTAATATTTTTATACTTGTCCTTATCTTTACTCGAATACACAAAAATACTATTATCAAATTCGAAACCAAAAAGTGATGTTAAATTTGGATCAACACCATAATTAGTAAATAAATTAGCTTTTCTACTTTCGTATGTGTATTTTAAATTTTTTGAGTGAGGAATTATAATATCAATACAGTCTTTAGTAATTCGCATTTTAGTAGGATTACGAGCTTTAGATTTACTTGCTAACATTCCAATATCTAATATGTTAGCAATACGATCAATAATTTTTTCGATATTTAAAATACTATTGCTGTATTTTTCGTACTCTACCATTTCTTCAAGTGGTGTTTTTAATATTGTTGCAAAAATATTAAACCCTTTGTCCTCATCATATGCACCATCCATTACATATTGCTTAATGTTGATAAGAGAACCACAACTTTTACAAACATAGTTATTTTCTGCATTAATTACTACAAATTTGTAAAGAAAATCATGTAATGCTTCGTCAAACTTTATTGATCGCCCTTTCTTCATTCTACTTATTTCATCCCAAGTTATATTATGTTGACAAATAGCACCATAAAGTCCAGACTTCTTATAATCATCACTAACACCTTTAATTATTTTATCATAATCTTCAACATTAATTTTAATAATACCTTTTTCTGCTTCAACTTTTGGTAATCTAATTAATTTTACTACACTTCCTGATATACCTCTAATTATATCACTTTTTTTATCATATTGATTTTTTTCTTTAAAAGTTTTTTTTAAAGTGACATATGCATTAAGTTTATCGTAATACTTTAATGATGTTGGAAACATAAATAATTTTTTATTAACAGTTTCGAGTAATTTTTTGAATGTATAAATATCAATTGCTTCAATACTTGACAAATACTTCTTAATTTTGGAATAAATTATTAAATGCATTTGGTCATAAACACGTGAGACTAAAATTTTTAAATTTTCACCAGGACTTGATACATCCGTTTGGATATATTTATCCAATACTAATTTGTCAGTATTTTCGTCAAATAACCAATAAACAGAAGGTATTTTGCTTGCGACTTGTTTGTTTGTTCTGTTTTTACCAATAGTGCTATTAAGAAATTGTATTAACGCATCATAACCATGAGAATACGTTTTACTATTGCCGCTTTTATCTACAAACTTTATGTTTTTAATATTAGTCATATTACCAGTAGTCATACAGTGTAATAAAGTATTATTAGCAGGTATTGCTAAACCAACCATATGTAAATTTTGTTTATCAGTACCAACACGCAACTGTAAAGGTTTATCGTTAATATTCTTAATTTCATAATTGAATGAAAGATTACGGATTGCATTTGTAGTAAAAGTCATTGGTAAAACGAATCCACTCTCTTTAAAAGCCTTAAAATTAATATAAGGATATTGTCGAAATGTCAATAAATCATTCAAAAATTCTTCATTCTCAGAAATTACGCGCCCTAAATCCTCTGTTTTTTTAATGATTGATAAATCTTCAAAATTGTTAATTAGTATTGCCCTTTGATTTTCTAAAGTAATGCTAAACAAACTTTCAGTGTCTTTTTTAAGTACAGCATTTTTTTGTGTTGATTGCGAATACAAATCAGCTACACCATCAATCTTACTTACAATGTAACGTAATTTAGTATCTTGATTTTTTGTTTTTGTAAAAGTAATTTTTTCATATTTTTCATTGTCTTTATGAAAAAGCAAAAAGTCTTCTGTAATTGGTATGAAAACTTTGTAATAAATTAAATCTTGAATTTTTTTGTTAATACTTGTTTCAATATATTTATCTGTATTGTCATAATCTACTATCATATTGAAAATTTCATCAACCATTCCTCTCTTTTGTTGCTTCGGACTTAATATGCTTTCAATAATTCCATAATCTACGTATTCAGCTTTCGGCATTACAACTTGAATATATTGGTAATTGCTTGATGTTTTAAATTGTTCTTCGAGAATATTAAAAATAATATTTTTGTCAGTACCAACATACATTTCAATTACTATTAGTGTTTTAATAATATTATGTGATTGTTTTTTTACATCACCATTTAAATTTTCAAGTTTTGCAGCTGTATTAAGAATATCCATACCTATTTTATCAATAAAATTAGCAGTGTATTTGTTATCTGGATTATTAAGAATAGTTTCTTGAACTTTACTGGAAGATTTAAGAATAATTATTAAGTTCGAAATAATATTAGAAAATTTAATAATTGTATTGTTACTTTCTGAATTGAAAAAGTCTTTAACTTTATAAGGAAAACTTGATTGATTTTTACTAAACTCAATTACATTGTTGAAAAACATTTCTTTTTTACCAGCATAAAAGAATGATATTGTCAAAAATAAATAATATGTTACATATTTTTTGATGATGTTCAAAATAATTTCTGCATTATCAAAATTACCTACTATTTCGTTAATCTCATCAAGATTTATATTTTTGCTCGCATCAACTAAAATTTTGTTAATATCTTTCTGATATTTAACAAAATTAACATCCTTTAAGATTTTGTCTACAAATAATGTATTTTTAGTCAAATCATCATAGAAAATATCTATTGTACTGTCAACAAGTAAATCAATTTTATTAATGTAATTAGTCATAATTAAAAGTAATTAATTTGGCTTTAAGGTAGCTGATATATATTATCATTAGAATATATTTTTGTTCATATTCCTAGATTCATAAAAGTGTATTGTGTAGCAAATAATTAAAAAAAAATTATAAGTAAAATAAATCTTATGTACGTTAAGAACAATTTTGTACAATTTTATTAACATAGTTTAGCTCATCCCTTGTGTTGACATTGTAAATTTCATTATATTTATTACTGTCTAATGTATGTAATATAATATTGCTATTATTTTCACTTGCCAACTTAACTATATCTGTTAAATAATATTCGTTTTGTTTGTTGTTATTTGTTATTTGTGGTAAATGTAATACTAACAAACTAGAATCAGCAACATAAATACCAGTATTTACTAAATTAATATTTTGTTGTTGTTCGTTACAATCCTTATATTCAACAATTTGAATTTTATTATCTGTCACTATTATCCGCCCATTCGCTTCAGGTTTATTCAAATTAATACCAACAATAAGTAAATTATTTGTTCCTTGTTTATAATTATTTAAAAAATTGGTGTAAATTGATGTCAATGTTTCTGGTAGCAACATTGGCGTATCACCATTAAGTATCATATTATATTTATGGTTAGGTAATAACTTAATAGTTTGTAAAACGGCATGTCCTGTTCCAAGTGGTGTGTCTTGTACCACAAAAAATAATTTTTCATAAACAAAAGGCAAATATTTTTCAAGTGTACTTTTAATTATGCTAATGTTACTATTATTTACAATTATAAATAACTTTTCTACTGGCAACGATGATGTAGTAACAGTTTTTATAATTTTAACTAACATTGGTTCTTTATTTACTAATTGCAAAACTTTAGGTAAATTTATTGTAGCATTGGCATCGTTCATCCGTTTTCCATTACCTGCGGCAAGAATAGTTACAGTTAAAGACATCAGTATTATATTAAATTATTAGATAATAGGACTTCGTTTTCGACTCAAATCTTCATACTCTAAACATTGAGCTGATGTTTCTTTACATGTGATCGGCGTTGCGTATATCCATTTTCTTGCATTTGATTCATTAGTAGGATTTGTCCTATTTTGCATAGTATTAAATTGTCTTTCAAAGTTTTTTTTTTCAAAAATATTGTCTACAGTTTCAAACAAATCAGAACGAAATTTTTTTAATTCTTGATTATTGTAACCATTATTTATTTTATCATATGATTCATTGGCAGCATTAACGCCACAATTATTTATATTATCTTGTAAATCTGAAAAGTTATTAATACTTCCGATATCCATTAGTGAATTATATTTACCTTGAGTTTTTTTATTTTGTAATTCTTGAGATGGTGCAGAAGAACCATAAAAACTATTAACTGTATTACCACCAGGATAACTATAATATGTATTTGAACCATAATTAGAATCATATTCAGTTTCCGAATTGTACAAATTAGTAACTAATTTATTGGTCAATGGTGCTGTATAACTATCTCTTGTCAGATTTCCAAGTCCATTTTGCATCGGATCAAATTTATTATTTTTACAAAGTAACGTATTTGATAAGCTTGGTACGTCAAACATTTCAATTTCCGAGTATTGTAATAGATAGTAAATCACTACAATCATCAAAAGAGCTACTAAAAGTAACATTAATATTCCTGGTATTGCCAATACTATTAAAAGAATTAATG
>Ga0116192_1000708_pt1 | contig 24635 bp, 20 predicted proteins | sample AD_UKC113_MetaG_FD_89876 | JGI IMG/M metagenome (GOLD analysis project Ga0116192, IMG submission 89876) | Active sludge microbial communities of municipal wastewater-treating anaerobic digesters from Hong Kong - AD_UKC113_MetaG | ecosystem: Engineered > Bioreactor > Anaerobic > Digestate...
CAAAAAGTGTCTTACAAAACTCGCAGTTGGCTCTTTGAACCTGTGTAAATAATAAGAAATTTATCTTCTTCATTATTTTTAACTGTTTCTACCAAAATAGCATTGGCTACCTGAAAAATTTACCAATGATTGTTATTGTTCTGCCTCTTTATATATATTATTTGAATTTTATGGAAAGAAAAATTAAAGTTAAGCGTTATTTCTTGTTAAATCTAATTCTAATGCCATTTTTTTGAGTGCACGAATATCTATTTTACCTGTGCCAAGAATAGGAATTTGGTCTACTTTATAGAAGGCATTTGGTCGAGGCTTCCATAAATTGGGCAATTCAGATTTTTCTAAAAGTTCAAATAGTTTATTCAATTGTTCATCTTCTAAAGTATGCAGAACTAGAAGTTTTTCGCCTTTTTGTTCGTCAGGGACTCCTGATACGGCTAAACTCAAATCTGTCAATCCTAACAATTCATGTAAAACTTCTTCCACGCGTGTATGTGAAACCATTTCACCACCTATTTTACTGAAACGAGCAAGTCTATCTGTTATCGTTATAAAGCCATCTTCATCTATTTTTGCTATATCCCCTGTTCTATACCATTCACCTCTTAATGCTTCCTTAGTTTTTTCTGGAAGGTTTAAGTATCCTAACATTATATTTGGTCCTGCTACTTCGAGCATACCCTCCTCGCCTACTTGTAAAACCTTACCTGTATCAGGGTCAGTTATTCTTACGGATACTCCAGGTATAGTTCTACCGATAGAGCCTACTTTATTAAATTGATTAAAAAAGCCTGGTGAATCAAAATCAAGCAAATTGGTTGAGACTAATGGAGAACACTCTGTTGCTCCATATCCTTCTAATGGTTCAATTCCGAACTTTTCAAAAAAACCTTTTCGGATACGGTCAGGTAGTTTTTCTGCCCCTACAATCACATATTGTAATGATTTTAATTCTTCGGGTGAACATTTACGAATAAATCCCTGTAAAAATGTGCTTGTGCCTATTAAAAAATGTGCCCCGTATTTCTTTGCCAAACCCCCAATAATTTTGGGTTCCAGGGGATTGGGGTGATACACACTTCGGACACCATTAGTGAGAGTTAGCCAAATAGTTACTGTATAGCCAAATGAATGGAAGAAAGGTAAAAAGCCCAAAATACAGAGATTTCTATCATGCCAGATTATCCGCTTTACACTTTCTGATTGGCTCATAATGTTTCTTTTTGAAAGCATAACGCCCTTGGGATTTCCCTCACTTCCACTGGAAAAGATAATCGTTACGATGTCATCCTCTCTATGCGGAGGCGCTTTAAAAAGTTTTTCAATGATTGAGATGGGTAGAAATACGGCGCATAAAATTCCCCATAGTTTATCCCAATTGCTTACGGATTCGCTAACATCTTCAAGATAGACAACAGTTTCAGGAACTTTGATGTTTACATGTTCCAAAAATTTTCTCGAAGTAAGGACATGTTTTATATTGCAGGTATCTACACAAGAAGCGATAATCTCTGAACTCTGTGTATAATTTAAGTTTACGGGAATTTTGCCCATAATTGGAAGGGCAATATTAACAAGAGTACCGCCAACAGAAGGAGGGACAAGGACTCCCACCATTTTTTCATCGCCTAATATTTTGCTCAATTTTCTACCTAAAACCAGAGCACCTATATATGCTTTAAGATAATTAATATGCCCGGTCATAACATCTGCTATACAAAAGTGAAATGGATGCTTTTTCACTTCTTTTACAAATGCCCGGTGCAATGCTGAATTACACTTGTAGGGTCTTCTTTTAAATGACTCTGTGCTTAAAAGTTGAATGGCTTCTCTAACCTTATATCCATTCCTGGGCTCTGACATAGGTTCTCCTATTTCTACATATATAGGAAAACGCAATTTTTCTGGAAATATCCATTTAATTTTTCCATCTCTGATACGATATACGGTTTCTGTAATTCTATCCATGTAGACCGGAACTATGGGCACATCTAAATTTTGTGTAAGGATTTTATAGTCATGGTGCCATGGCATTTCAGGTCCGTCCTTGTGAAATTTCTTCTCCCATGGAACACATACCCAATTGCCAAGTGCTAATTGCTGTCGGATTTTAACAATTACAGATTCAATGTCTTTAGGAGTAGCATTACAAGGGACAGGGATTATATCCAGAAATTTAGAGAGCCATCTCATCCACCTAACATTGAATATATCCTCTCCGACAACAAAAACGATATTTTTGTCAAAGGTATAAAATAGAACAAGTAAATCAACAAACGATACATGATTTGAGACAATCAAGGCTCCTTTTTTTTCAGAGAGTCTATTACGATTGGAAACATAAACTCGATAAAGAGTGCTATCCAAAACCCAGAGTATTGCTCTTAAAATCATTTTCTTTTCTATCTTTACCAGAATTGCTAAGGCTATGAATGATAATATGCCACTTACGAGAAATATGACTCTTGGCGGGCAATGTAAAATGCTAAATAGTAACATAAACAGTCCAGCAGAGATGGACATTCCACCAAAAGTAACAAGATTGCTTGTTGCAATCATAGCACCTCGGACCTGGTTTGGACTTTGTCTTTGTAAGACACATGCAAGCGGAACATCAAAAAGCCCTGCACCAAAGCCTAATATGAACATAAGAATGGTAATAGTTATCAGGCTCAAACCGGGTATAGATAAAAGAAAGCATAAGGCTATCATAATAATACTTCCGATAACTGCGAGACCCAACTCAATCTTTCCTCTCGATAGATAGCCTGCTGCTGTGCTACCCAGGGCTATGCCCACAGCAATTAGTGCTAATAGCGTGCCTATAGCACCTGCATTTGACAGTTCCACTTTCCCATATTCCACAATGTTCTGCATAACAAGTGCCCCCGCAAACCAGAAGTAGGTAATCCCAAACATTGAAAGGAGCAACTGCTTATCTTCAAAGAATATTTTGAAATAACCGGATAAACCAGCAAAGGGATTGAGTTCTATTCTCCTTTGAGGTTCTACTGGAGGGGTTCGAGTTACAAACAATGATGTTATTAAGCCAATAGTAGATAAGGCTACCATTGAAAACATAACAGAATAAAGGTCATTTTTGAATACTACCATCATCCATCCAGCAATGGCATTCCCAAGAATTATGGCGATAAATGTCCATAGGTTTAGCAAACCATTACCCCATGGTAGACGCGTTTCGGGTAGTATTTCCGGGATAATGCCGTATTTAGCGGGACTGAAGAAAGCACTTTGCATAGCCATAAGAAAAAGTGTAAAAAGCAATAGGCTGGGACTTCTAAAAAAAACAGCAATACCTCCCATCATCATTACACCTAATTCCCATACTTTTGTCCATACCGTAACTCTTTGTTTTGAAAAACGGTCGGCAAGTGAACCTGCAATTGCAGGGAAAAGTAGCCAGGGTATATTGAATAGAACAGTGCATACAGGGGTTACAAATCTTTGCCACATAGAATCTGTAGCCAGGAAGAGAGGAACACTCAAAATAATTATCAATTTGTATACATTATCACTGAACGCACCCTGGAATTGTGTTGCAAGCAGTGCATAAAAGCCTAAACGATTAAAATTCTCTTCTTCGCTAATATTTTTTGTTTTTATAGGCATACTCATATAGTTATTGAAACCTTAAATTCATTTTAAATTTAATTAGGGGTATTAATAAAAACTTTTTAGTATGGAATAGTCATCGCCCTTTCGCGGATGGTTTCCATGTATTTGATTATTTCTAAACATTCCTTATCTGAAAAACATGACAGGAGTTTATGAATATTTCGTCTATATATTGGCTCTACCTTTTGGACAAGGTTTAGTCCTTCTGGTGTCAATTCTATGTGACGGATTCGTCGGTTACCTTCCACAATATTCCGAATTACTAATCCTTTAGACTCTAATCTATCGAGTATGGATGTAATACTTGCTCTTGTTACAACCAGCCTTTTGCCTAAATCTGATTGCGTCCATTTCTTCTTTTTATATTTTAAAGCAAATAAAACATTGAACTGTGCTTCTGTCAGTCCATATCTGCGGAAAAACATTTCTCCTTTAATAGACAAAACAGATACTGTTCGCACAATGTTCAATAAGGTCTCGTGTCTCAAATCTTGTATAGGTCGTTCTAATTCCAATTCCCTGTTTATTGACATTGAAAAATCCTCTCCATTAAGAAATAAGATATTATTCGCTACCTAATATTTCAGTATATAATTGTAAAACAACAAATTGTTAGATGTCAATCAATTTATAAGGGAAGTAGCAAAATATATCGTTTCTAATTTCAAAAGTATAGATTTTCCAGATACTTTTAGAAATGTTTTTGACAATGTTATTATGTCCTATATGCTTTTAAGACACGGGGCAGGTCGAAGGTTTCGTGGGCATTGCCGTTCATAATACGCTGAATCAGGGCAGGGGCTTCCGATTCTTTGAGCCAGCCTTCCTGTAAAAGTTGGGCTATTGCAAGTGAAATACCCTTGCGGGCAATTCTGGCATGACCCGGGACAAGTTCTACTGGAATATAGTCTCCACCAAAGGTAAAGATTTTATGAGCAGGTGCAGTTGTGAGATATTCCTTTAAGAAGCGTGTTGCAGAGGCAGGGTCAATTATCCATGACCAACACATATCCGCATAGACATTGTGATATTGTTTGCATAAGGCGATTAACTCATGCTGATATGGGTATGTAATGTGCATAAGGACGAAGGTTGTGTTGGGAAAATCTTTGATTAATGAAACAAGGTCACATAGATTATCACGGACACGGTATAAGTCCATGCTATTATGTCCAGCTAAGTAGCCTGTATGTAGTTTTATGGGAAGTTTGTATTCGGTAGCACATTGTAAACACTTGCGGAATAAGTTGTCTTGAATGGCTTTAAGTTCTTCGGATTTTAATGAAGAAGGATTTTGAACAAATCTTTTGAAAATAGCCTCTATATCCTTATCCTTTACATTTTCATATAGAAGACGCCTATCGTAAGCAGATTGGTCTTTCACTGCTATAGCCTTTGGTCCAAATTTTTCAAAAATATGCTCGATAGTTTCATGGGCGTCCTTTAATGTCTTGATTTGCTTATCTGAAAACTTGTTGAGTTTTCCAATTTTGGAGATAGAACTTGCGATACCAACGGTTGAAATATCGAAACAAATAAGGTCTGAGGCCGGCTCACTTTCGCGAAAAGTCCCGCTGTGGAGACAGTTGACATGGGCATAGTCAATATTTGCTACCTCACGCAATATCCTACGGTAGAAGCCCGGCTGTATTTGGTCCTTCATCTTTTGACTAATTACCTCGCAATTGTCTTCTCTGATGTCGTCCACTCCATACAGGGCTTGAATGCTTTCACGGATAGATAGTAAATAGCCTGTGTTTCTGCACCGTTCGTAAAATGGAGCCAATATTTTCCATTTATCTTTCGGAGATAGTTCCCATGAAATAAACTTTTTATAATTATCCTTGGATAAGCCTGATACTCGCAAATCCGAATCCGAATACTGACTGAAAAGCATACTAAAGTCTGGGGCAGGTGTTTCCTTTTTATTCTCTTTATTTGCGATACGCTCGCTTTCTGGTGGAAGATGTTCATGCGTATCAACAAAAGGAGTTTGTTTAATCAATTCATGAATGTTAGAAACGAGTCCTCTGGATAGATTAGGAAAATCTGTATCCGTAGTAGATGAAGAATTTGCTCCACTGAGCATACCCAGGCTAAAAGTTGAACCTGTTAAACCTAAAAAATTCCGACGGTTTATATTCTTACTCATGAAGTTTCCTCCAAAAATGTTTGCTATAATTATAATATATGGGTTGGGATTTGCAAACAAAATTGTATCTGATAGGGAATAAGAATAAAGATTCTATATGGCTATAATTTTAAATTAATGAGAAAGACAAGAACAGAAGCAGGCATATTACAATGATAAGGATAATACACCAAAGCCAGAATAGTATACCGCCAACAGGGAAAGTCTCATGAAAATTGCGAACCTGCACAATTGTATTTGGTATACTCAAAAAATCTCCTAATCCAATTTTTTCTTTTTCTCCAACGGCTATCCAGAATTTACCTTCTCTTGGTTCTGGAAGATACCCGACTATGTAATAATCAGCGGTTTCAGGCAGGATATATTTTATTGTTGGGAAAATCCACGAATATGTTCCCGTAAATTTTTCGTAAAATATTTCGGGCTTTTGTGCCTGTGTGTTGAATACTGTTCCTCCATATTTGTTTGGAACAGAGAAGGGGACAAGAACAGAGGGCATATTTTTACTGAGAATGGCAATAGCAGGGAAATATATAGGCTTTGAATCATCCAGTTTAGGTGAACCTAATTGAATCTTTATCTCTTTTCCCTTTTCTCCATAAAACTTCAACCATATTTCTAATTTACCTTCTGTGGCGTTGTGATATGCAACTTGCGAAATGTCTATATTCTTTATTTCATAAGGCTTTTCAGCACTTGAAGTCTCCCCATCAATCGCAATCGGCTTATGTGCATAAGCTATCATTGTAGTAGAAAAGAATAATAATAACAGAACTATTACTTTTACCATTATTTCTTGCATGCCTATATCTTTTTATTATAGTTTTAAAAAATACTGCCTTTTACTTTCATTCCCTTTTCAATTTTTGTATCTTGTTTTGTCAGAGTGAGTTTTCCTGTGGAATAATCATTTTCAACTTCTTGTATTTCTATTTTACCAATAGGAACCTGACGAAAACCAATTTTTTTACCGCTAACTTCAATAGGTTCACCTTGTTGTAAAACTATAAGGATACATCCTTCTTTAAGCCCATGGCTTTTGCCAAGATTAACAGTTGTGGTGTTGCCATCTACCGAAATAATAGTTCCTTTAACATTTTTGTTTTTATCTCTAATGGACTGCTCCATTTCTTCTACAACTTTTTGTATTGTAGATATTATGTCATTTTCATTAAGAACACTTGAACACTGAGCAATTATTTCAGTTGTTTCTGTGTCAACAAGTCGGACATAAACCATTGGCGATTTTCCGAGTGATGTAAATTCGATAAAGCCAAGGATTCCAGCGGAGAGAACTTTTCCGAGTTGTCTCTGCGTCTCAGTAGAAGCAAGTTCCGAACTTCCTAATTGTAGTTCTTGTAGTAGTTTGTCTATCATTTCTCTCTCGACTACTTGCATGGGAGAAAGTCTGTTTCTGACAGTTTTTTCTAGTTCTCGTTGAAAAGCAATGTCAACTCCTGCCCTATCAAGGAGAATACCCTGAGCGTTGGTATTACCCTTTAAGAATGCAATTACAGGTGGTTTTGAATCCCATGTGTCTTCTGTGATTGCACCGCTTGCCTTAAGTTCTTTGAAACGGTCAGTTAATTGGGTTATTTGTTCTTGTATTATTTTTTGTCTCTGGGCATCATTATTTTTTTGTATTTGTTCTGTTACCTGTTGTAATAGTAGTTGTGTAATTTGGTCACTGCCTCTTTTAGAGGCTTCTGTCAAAACCTCTTTTGCCTTTTCCAGTTCTCCTTTTTTCTCATGGACAACTGCTTTGTTGCTTAAAGCCACAACATTCAACGGGTCAATAGATACTGCTTGTTCAAAATCTTCAATCGCTTTTATGTCATCTCCTATTTCCTGTGAAATGCGTCCCTGAGCATTCAGATTTTCTGCTTTCATCCAGTCATATTTTGTTTTATCTAAATTGTTCTCCAAAATCGTTTTTGCTTCTTCTATTTTTCCTAATTTTGATAGTGCCATTCCCTTAACAGTTTGGGCATAACCATCGTTGGGAACCCGGTCCGCATATTCAATAGCCTTTTGATAATCACCTTTCATGTAGGCAAGTCTTGCTAAACCTGCATAAGCATTAATTGCACCAAATTCCTTTTCTGCCTCGTCAATTTTCCCTTGCTCTGATAAAATATAACCCTTCAATTCCCGAAGTTCTTGTGATACATTTGTATTTTCATTAGGAACTGTACTATTCAGTATTTTATTTGCTGTGTCAAAATCTTTTTTTCTATAAAAGAACTCTGCTGTCTCTTTTAGTAAACTTAATTGATGTCCACCACCACGAAGAATCCTTTCAATAAACATATCTGGTGGCACTATGAATAAGACCATAGGAAGTATATCTATTTTATTCATCCATGAATTATTACTTAACTTTTGTTCAGGAACAATTTTGTATTTTAAGTCTAACCTGTCTGCGAACTGTTTAATGTTATCTTCACTATCTTTACAACCGATACCAATTATTTCAAGTTTTCTACCCCCATATTGCAAATCTAATATAGACAGTTTTGTCGCCATCTCTTCCCCTGTTTTAGTAGAGAAAAGGAAAAGCACTATGATACGCTCATTCTTATCTGAATATTTGCTCAGACTAACCTCTTCTCCCCGGATATCCTGTCCTGAAAATATTGGAAACTTATCATTTTTGACGAATGTTTGTGTAAATACTTTTGAAAAGGGAAAGAGTATTATCAAAATCACAAGGGTAAATGTGAAGGTATGTTTTCTATAATACATAAATTTTCTCCTGTTAATTTATATTCACATCCTATATTCTATTTAATAACCTCTTATACTAATTTTACCATGTTTTTAGATTTTTTGCCTGCTAATTTTTTGGAGGAGGTAATAGAATATGTTTTGCAATTGTTTCTCCCTGATTTTTTGGCTTTAGTGTTGGGGGTAATTCACCAGAAACTATGTCCTCTCCATTTTTAATTACCCAGGAGATTGAATCGGGTTCGCCTTCTAATTGCACCGCTTCTCCTGTCCTATACTGATTATTCTCATAAACTACTTCCCCAAATTGGTCTTTGATTTCTAACTCTACTGTTTTTTCAAATGGAGATATATACTCGGAAATTTTCTTTAAGTCGAGATAGTTCTGGAAATCTTCATACGCTTCAAGGGTACTGGCTTGCCATATATTGAATATTGCTTTCCCAAAATAAGGATTGCTTGTTTTAGGAACATTTGACTGCCGATTATCACTTTCTCTGGAAGTTTGATATGAGGAAAATAAACCTAAAATGACAATGCCTATTATTAACACAGCCCCGACAATTGCAATAATCTGCTGTGTCGGAGTCCATTTTTTATTTACCGTCCTTTTTTCTGCTGTTTCATGCTCAATTATAGTAGGAGATTCGTATTCGCTTTCTGATTTATTTTTTTCTTGCTCCTTCTTTTTAATACAATCATTTAAAGCCTTTGCAAAGTCGTCTATACTTGGATATCGGTCATCTGGGTTTTTACTCATTGCTTTCATAATGACATTGTCTAATTCTTTTGGCAATCGAATGTTATATTTTGAAGGAGGTAATGGATGTGTGTATAGCACCTTATTCATAATTAGAGGTATACTATCGCCTTCAAATGGTTTTTCGCCTGTAAGTAGTTCATACAATACCACAGCCAGTGAAAATTCGTCAGACCTTTCATCAACTTCCCCTTTTTCAAATTGTTCAGGACTCATATAGTGTGGTGTTCCAATCATAGTTTCATCACCTGTAAGAGTGGAACCAGGAAGCCTTGCAATGCCAAAATCAGTAAGTTTTATACTTTCTTCTTTTGTTATTAATATATTTGAAGGTTTAATATCTCTATGAACAATTTTTTTCTCGTGGGTTGCTTTAAGAGCACTACAAGTAGCATTTGCTATTTTTAATACTTCATCTAAGTCCCATTTTTTTTTCGGGAACATTAGCGATTTTAAATCTCCACCTTCGATATATTCCATTACAATATATGTTAGGTCACCTTCAGTATCCATATCATAAATAGTTACCACATTAGTATGATTAATCTGCCCTGCCATTATTGCTTCACGCTTAAAACGAATAAAAATTTCATCTGCAACACTTTCACTAACGGACAGGTCTTTTTTTATTATTTTAATTGCTACTTTTCGGTTGATGATAGTGTCATACCCTTCATAAACGACACCCATTGAACCTCTGCCTATTTCCCTTCGTATCTCGTATTTGCCTATCTTTTTCGGATTTTGTGAATTGTCAATTATTGTGTCTTCTGTTTTTTCTTCATCTCTTCTATCCATAAAGATATTTTCTCCCTATCTGATGTTTCCTTTGTATAATTCAGATATTCCTGGAAATAATGAATAGCCTCTGTTTCGTTTTCTTTTGCTAATTGGATTAATCCAAGATTATAATATGCCAACGCATATTTAGAATCTAAACTAATTGCCTTATTGAAATTCTCTTCTGCTTTATCCAATTGGTTCATTCTTCTTAAAGTTTCTCCTAAATCATTATATATTTGTGGAGAGGTCTGGCATAATTTAATTAACTGCTCAAAAATAGTTTCTGCCTCATCCAAACGATTCATTTTTAGCAATAATTGTCCCAAATTTCTCATTGCCTCCACGGATTGAGAAGATATTTTTAATGCCTGCTTATATGCTTTTTCTGCTACTGTATAATTGCTTAGCATTTCAGATACTACACCAAGATTAAACCATGCTTCAAAAAATTCAGGGAGTAACTGTGCAGATTTTTTATAATATTCATACTTCTTTTTTACATCAGTACTATTAACACCTTCGTTATATGCTTTGATTGCCATCAAAATAGTTCGGTCTATGCCGGGAATGGGTATAATCTCTGTCTCTACCATTTGGAATTCGTTCGTTTGCGATTCAGGAAAGACAAATTCATGAATAGGTGTAGTTTTTATAAACTCCTGAATCTCTTCTAAATAAATAGCCAGAGAAAAAACTGTGTCTTCAAGTTTTCCTATAATCATTCCTATTAAATCACCGTCTTTATTAAAGACAGGTGCACCACTTGTTCCAGGGTCCGCATATAAAGTTAACTGAAGAACTTTATTGCCATTGTATAAGCGGTTTGGATTAGATACTGTTCCCGTGATTACGGAAAAAGCCAATTTGTCGGGTGAAGCCAGTGTAAAAACATTTGCCCCCGCTTTTACCTTACTTGAAACAGAAATGTCTATCCAATATTGAAATGTCCGTTTGGCTTTCAAAATAGAGATGTCTTTCTCTTCTGATAAATATTGAACCGTTAGAGGAAAAATATCTCCATTTATTAATTTTCCTTCGATTTGTTTCGCATCTTTTAATTGATGTGCCGTAGCAATGACATAACCAGAAGCAGAAATGCAGAAACCACTTCCCTGTATTATATCGTTGTTTATGTCCTTACAATTTATAAGGAGAACTGCGTCTTGTTTTTGTTTTACAATCTCCTCAAGTCCATCATCGGAAAATATAGTAGTTGAAACAATTGTAATAACGAGAAGTGAAAAAAATATAATATAAACAGATGGAAAATTAACCTTCATAAGTTATTTCGCTTTATCCAATAATTTAATTATAATTTATTATCATTTTACCATGAAATTTAAGGTTTTTGTTTTAATCTGAAAAAATTATGAAAATTAACAAAGATTTCACAAGCGTTTTAAGCACAATCTCAAATCTGGGATTTTCATTATCTATCTTAATTTTACTCGGTTTTTTTATTGGGAGTAAATTAGATGAATACTTCCAGACAGATGGCATACTACTAGCAATTTCTATTTTGCTGTCTATTTTAATAGGTTTTGTCGGATTCTTTACAACTATTTTTAAGAAGTTAAAATGACCGAACAAAAATTCTGGAATACATTTCTAATTTCAAGTCTAATTATAACATTATGTTTTGGTATCATTTTCTACATACTTTTTAAGAATAAAACTGTTATCTTTTTAATTTCTAGTTTATTCAATATTGGATTAAGCCTGATTCTTTGGAAAAAATTAAATCTCAATCTGCTAAACAGAAATGTCAAACGAATTGTTATGTTGGGCGTTCTAAAAAAAGTTTTAATAGCCCTATTTTTTTTTACTTTTGTTTATCTTTCAGTAGACAGATTGGCTTCAATTCTTTTGATTTTTATAGGCTTGATGGTTGCACCCATGACTATAAGAGTGGTATCATATATGAAATTATAAACTTAAACTTATAGGTATTTTTTCGTTTTGACTTACCGGGACTTTTTCCTCAATATATATAGGCAATTAACATGGAAGAAATTGGTAGTAGATGGGTTATATATTATATTCCGGGGACTGACATACTTATCCCGGGAGGGGTCCATGCCTTTACAGTCCTGTCCTCTTTATTTATAGTTTTATCTTTAATTGTCGTTAGTTATATCTTTGCCTACCGTTTTCAATTTGTTCCGACTAAAACACAAGCATTACTTGAAATTGTTGTTTTGTGGTTTAAATCTTTAATTGAGCCAATTATCGAAACTTCAAATAAGAATATTCTATACGAGGTATTACCCTTTGTATCATCTATTTTTTTGTTTATCTTTTTTGGTATCTTATTTTCGTTAATACCTCTCCCCTATTTAGAAGAGCCTACGGCAGACCTGAACTGCACCCTTGCACTCGCTATTTTATCTCTGTCTTATAGTTGGATAACAGCATTGCGGTTTAAAGGTTTCCGTGGGTTCATCAAAGAATTTCAAGGACCGTTATATGGAGAAGATTCAGGAGAATCCAGAAAAACTTTGATACAAAAATTATCTGTATTATTTTTCTTCCCTTTCAAAATCATAGATGAAGCATCCAAACTCATTTCGCTGTCATGTCGTCTTTTTGGAAATACACTTGGTTCAGGGATTGTCAGTATCGTAATTGCTACTTTGACTTTTTATATATTTGTTCCACTTATTTTTGACGCATTACTAACAGGATTTGAAGCATTTATACAAGCGTTTGTTTTTGCCTCTTTAACAACAGTTTACATTTCATCATATTTAGCAGAAAACAATTAAATATAAGGAGTTTCGTATGAATATGTTTACATGGTCAAACATTCTAAACTTTATCGTGGCTCAAACAGCAGCAACCTCCCCTGAAAATGCAGGATTTTCAATCACAGGGGAAGACTTACGAGTGATATTCGCTTGTCTATCAGCCGCACTCTCCATCGGCATTGTAGGCATAGGTGCTGCAATATCCGAAGGTTATACAGCAACCAAAGCATGCGAAGGCATAGCAAGAAATCCTGAAGCATCTGGACCCGTTACAAGGACTATGATTATCGGTCAAGCAGTTACTGAATCCGTCGCAATATATGCACTCGTTATCGCCATAATCATTCTTTTTATTATGGTGTAACAAATATGCGACATTAAGGTATATTTATGATTAGTATTAATTTTACACTGGTTTTGGAACTTATTATTCTATTTTTATTTTTCATTATTTCAAGAAATGTTATCTGGAAGCCTCTTTTACAAACGATTAAGCAACGGAATGATTATTTTGACGATAAGACAAAAGGAATTGAGTTGTCCAGTAAAAAGGCACAAAAACTGAGAGAAGAGTATCAAAACCAACTTGAAAATGCAGAGAAAGCAATCGAAACAAGGGTTGAAAAAACAATACACGAAGCATATAACAATCAGCGAAAGATTATTGAAGAGGAACAAAGAAAGTCGCGAGAACTGTTAAATTCATTTCGGAATGAGTTGCAAACACATTATCGTATAGATGAAGAGATGATAAATAAACATGCAGAGTTATTAGCAGAGAATGTAATCCAATGTATAGTCCAACAGAAGAGAATTTTTTAAGAAGAAATAAAAGATTTTTTATCTGGGTCATTATTTTTTATGTATGTGGCTCTGTGGTAGGTATTGTCTTATTCCATTCTCCAGATTTCTCAAAAGAGCATTTACAAAAATATGCAAAGGAGCATGAATTATATAGAGAAGTTATAAAAAACCCTGAATATAATAAGTATATAGAGAGACCGCATTTATTTAAAAGCACTCCTAAAGAATTAGAGAAATTTCAAATTGTAAAGAATTACGGTCAAAAAGCCGATTTTCAAGCAGAAGAGAGAAGAATCCTTCTATATTTACTATGGTTTAAAACATTAAATACTATTTCCCTGTTCGTATTAGTTTTTCACTTTGGTTGGGTTCCATTTTTGAAATACATTAATAAGTATCAGAGAGATATATTAGATAAGCGGAATAAAGTTGATAATCTTCATAGACAGACGGTCAATGAATTAAGCGAGGCTGAAAAGATTTATAAAACTCTTACTGATGTTATTAAGGAAAAAGAATCTCAAAAAGAAGCCTTACTCAAAGAGCAATTATCGAAAATTGAGGAACAAAATCGTTTAGCAAAAGAGCAAATTGAATTTCTATTGGAAACTAAAAAAAGAGAAGAGATTTTGAATTGCGTCAAAAATATGAAACGATTATTAATTGAAGAGGCTTTTAATAAGGTTGAGGAAAAATTGGCAATATCTGAGAATTCAGAGAGTTTGGCACAAACAGTTGAAAGATTTAATTTTTTAATAACCATGCTGTCATGAGTTAAGTAGAGGAATAAATATGAATCTAATAATAAAAAATAGACTGGCACAGCGATACGCGGAGGCTTTAAAGTCTTTTGTCAAAGATGAAAATGAACTATTAAGGATAAATAAGGCGTATCAAGTGCTCTCATATTTAATAAAAAATGAACCTCAAATTCTTACTTTTCTAAAGAATCCAGCCATACCCTTTGAAGATAAAACAAAACTATTGAAAAAAATTTTGTCGGTTACAAATCCCCCGGATTATTTTATAGAACTTGGTGAGTTGTTAATCAAACATAATCGAGTTGATTTGATAACTTCAATGGCAAGGCTGTTTGCTAAAAAGATTGACCCATGGTTAAACCAAATTGAAGTTGAAGTTATAACAGCAACTAAACTCACTCCGGATTCGGAGCAGTCTCTTCTACATACACTTGAACGGTTTACAGGTAAAAGAGTTCGACTTGTAAAGCATATTGATTCACATATATTAGGAGGACTCATTGTTCAATTTTATGGTTTCTCCTTCGATTTTAGTTATCGGACTCAACTGGAAAAATTAAAAGAAGAAATTATGGAAAAGGAAATTTCTATAAATGTCACATAATCCACAGATTGATGAAATTGCAAATCTTATAAAAGAGCAGATTAATCTATATTCAGGTGCAATTGATGTATCTGAGACTGGCACTGTGATTCAGAGCGGTGATGGGATAGCCCAGGTATTTGGACTGGAAAACGCCTTTATGGGTGAATTAATTGATTTACCGCATGATGTAAAAGGGATGGTTTTCAATTTAGAGGAAGACTATGTTGGACTCATACTGCTTGGGGACTATGAACAAACGAGAGAAGGAGATACAGCCAAGCGGACATGGAGGGTTGCGTCTGTTCCCGTAGGTGAAGCCTTTTTGGGTAGGGTCGTGAACGCACTCGGAGAACCCGTAGATACAGGCGGACCTATTCAAGCAGAGGAACATTACCCTGTGGAACGAATTGCACCTGGTATAGTAGAACGGACACCGGTCACCATACCCTTACATACAGGTATCAAAGCAATAGATTCCATGATACCTATCGGTAGAGGTCAACGGGAATTAATCATTGGAGATAGGCAGACAGGAAAAACTTCACTTACTATAGACACAATTATCAACCAGAAAGATAAGGATGTTATATGTATCTATGTAGCCATTGGTCAGAAGCGTTCAACTGTTGCACAAATAGTAAATGACCTTACAACCTTTGGAGCATTGAAATATACCATTATTGTATCTGCAACGGCATCAGAACCTGCACCCATGCAGTATCTTGCACCTTTTGCGGGTTGTGCTATAGGCGAATACTTCAGGGATAAGGGGAAACATGTTTTGATAGTGTATGACGATTTGTCCAAACATGCAGGGGCTTACCGTCAAATATCCCTACTATTGAGACGACCACCGGGAAGAGAAGCATATCCCGGCGATATATTCTACCTTCACAGCCGCCTTTTAGAAAGGGCAGCATGCCTACACCCTTCAAAAGGGGGTGGCACACTCACAGCCATTCCTATTATAGAAACACAAGAAGGGGATGTTTCCGCTTATATCCCAACGAATGTAATTTCAATAACAGATGGACAGATTTATCTCGAATCCTCATTATTTTATTCGGGGATTCGACCTGCTATAAATCCTGGAATAAGCGTTTCGCGGGTAGGTGGTGCCGCACAAACACCTATTATGAAAAAAATTGCTGGAACTTTACGCGTCATTATGGCACAATATCGGGAACTGGAAGTCTTTGCCCAATTTGGAAGTGAATTAGATGAATCATCAAAAGAGCAGTTAGAAAGGGGTAAACGACTTACAAGAATATTAATCCAGAAACGATTTGAGCCCGTTCCTATTGCAGAACAAATTATTATCATATATGCAGGAATCTCTGGATTAACTGACAAAATATCTATTGACGCCTTACCAAGATTTGAGAAAGAACTAATAACTTACATAAAAGACACCTATTCCCAACTTTATACATATCTTGGAACAACAGAGGCCTGGACAGATGCTATAAATAAGGAATTAGAATCTGCAATTAATAAATTTTTGAGTGAGAAATGGCGTGAGGGTAAATAATTTAAAGGCATTATTATGGGCAGCATTCAAGAATTACGGAATAGAATAAAAACCATTAAAAGCACACAAAAAATAACAAAGGCAATTAAAATGGTTGCTACGGTTCGCCTCAAGAAGGCACAAACCGCACTTGAAGTGAGCCGTAGGTTGCCTTCACGATTGGAGGAATTATGGAATAACCTGCTCACTATGCCTGATTTTGAGACTAACCATCCCTTAATATCGCCAAAACAAGTATTGAACAAAATAACCTTATTAGTTATTACAAGCGACCAGGGATTATGTGGTGGATTTAACACACTCATTATTCAACGGGCAAGAGAATTTTTACTAAGCAAGTTCAAAGATAAAAAGATATATCTTATGTCCATTGGCAACAAGGGTAATGAGGCTTTTAAATATCATAAAATACCCATTCAAAAGAAATATGATGACTTCTTTGAAGCATATTCTCTCGATAAAGTCTCATCTTTAGTGCAAGAATTATCCAATCAAATTATAAATGGTGATTCTGATTCTGTGTATATTATTTATACAAAGTTGGGTCTTTCATATAGGACATCTATTGAACTTGAACAGATACTTCCTTTGACAATAAATACGGTAGAAGTTCCAGAAACGAAAGGTATGAAAAAGAATTGGCTTGTAGAACCTTCGTTGAATGATGTAATAACAAAGGTTTGTGAAATGTTTTTAGTATCCGAATTACATCGAATTTTTCAGGAATCGTTATCCTGTGAGCAATTGGCTCGAATGCAAGCAATGGAATCCGCTACGAAAAATGCAGATGAAACCTTACAGGATTTGAATATACTTTTTAATAAAACAAGGCAAGAACTAATTACACGAGAAATGTTAGAGGTAATTAGTGGAACAGAATCTTTAGAATAGGACAATTATATGAAAGAAGGAAATATAATAAAAATTAGTGGTCCCGTAGTTGATGTTCGTTTTGAAGCAGGTGATTTGCCACCAATTTATAATGCCCTGGAAATACGAATAGAAGAGGAACAAAAGGTTATTCTGGAAGTTATGCAACATCTAGGGGATAACATCGTTCGAACTGTTGCTATGCAAAGCACAGATGGATTATATCGGGGTATGAAGGTCACAGATTTAGAAAGGCACATTAGTGCTCCTGTTGGAAAAGAAGTGCTGGGAAGAATTTTAAATGTCATAGGTGAACCTGTGGATGAACAGGGTCCCTTAACGGCTCCAGATTACTGGTCAATACACCGTAAAGCACCTGAATACCGCGATATTAATCCTAAAATGGAAATTTTTGAGACAGGAATTAAAGTTATTGATTTATTAGCACCTTTTCCAAAAGGGGGTAAAATAGGTCTTTTCGGTGGTGCAGGGGTCGGAAAAACAGTTTTAATTATGGAACTAATCCGAAATGTTGCTATAAAGCATGGTGGCGTTTCTGTATTTGGTGGTGTTGGAGAACGGACACGCGAAGGGAATGACTTGTGGTTAGAGATGCAGCATTCAGGGGTGCTTAATAAGACAGCCTTAATCTTTGGGCAGATGACTGAACCACCTGGGGCAAGAGCAAGGGTCGCTTTAACGGCTCTTACTATTGCGGAATATTTTCGGGACACAGAACAGCAAGATGTGCTCCTGTTTATAGACAATATTTTCCGTTTTACGCAGGCAGGCTCGGAGGTATCTGCTTTATTGGGCAGGATGCCAAGCACAGTAGGTTATCAGCCCACATTGGCAACAGAAATGGGAGAACTTCAAGAGAGAATCGTTTCTACCACAAGGGGGTCAATTACTTCTGTTCAGGCGGTATATGTTCCTGCCGATGACCTTACTGACCCTGCTCCTGCCAATACCTTCACGCACTTAGACGCTACCATTGTTCTGTCCCGTAAAATTGTAGAGATGGGAATTTATCCAGCAGTAGACCCATTAGATTCCACAAGTAGGCTATTAGACCTACGATATATAACAGAATCCCATTACAGAATTGCGCGCGAAGTCCAACAGATTCTTCAACGATATAAAGATTTAGAAGATATTATTGCTATATTGGGGATGGAGGAACTTTCTGAGGACGACAAACAAATTGTAAATCGTGCACGCAGGATTCAACGATTCTTTTCACAGCCCAATTTCGTTGCAGAAGAATTCACAGGCGTGCCAGGAAAATATGTAACAGTAGAAGAGACTATTGAAAGTTTTTCTGAACTACTATCAGGGAAGTATGACCATTACCCTGAATCTGCTTTTCTATATTGTGGAACAATTGAGGATGTTAAAGAAAAGGCGAAACAAATGGGAGCCCATGTATGAGTGACCGCAAGTTTTTATTTGAACTTTTTGCACTAAATATGGAAACCGTCAATTTAGAAGCCGTTTCTGTATCGTTGCCTATCAAATATGGTGTAATAACAGTGTTGCCAGGGCATACACCATTGATAACCTCGCTGGAAATGGGTATTGTTTTGATTAAACAGGAAAATGGAGAGAAAAAACTGATTGCGGTTATGGGTGGAATTGCACAAATTACACAAAATAAGGTTGAGATATATACTAATGCTTATGAAGAGGGGCTTATTCCAGAAGGTAAAGAGGATTTTAGTGAATGGAAGAAAGAGATAACTTATGAGAAGAAACAAGATGAGGAAAAAATAAGGTTTTACCTGCTCAAAACTATAAAAAAGTGGAAAGAAACACATCGAATAGGTAGTATAACAGGTTCATGAATAAAGCAATTCATATCGTTCATATTCAGGAAAATGAGGAAAGACGATTACTTCGGGGTCATTTCTGGATTTTCAAAGATGAAGTATTAACCAGAGATACTTATGAAGATGGAGATATTATAGATGTTTATGATAAAAAAGGGCGATTTATATGCAGGGGGTTTGTTCAATCCGGGGGAAGTATTTTTGCACGAGTGCTCAGTTTTCATCAAGAAAAGATAGACAAGGATTTTTTTGTAAAACGGTTAAAAATGGCATTAGAACTGAGACAAAAGTTGTTCAAAGGTTCTAATGCTTATCGCTGGGTGCATGCAGAAAGTGATGGTTTGCCGGGGTTGATTATTGATAGATACCAGTCATTAGTAGTGGTAAATTCAGAATGTAAATTTTATACTCGATATGAAAATTTACTAATTGAGGCTATAAATAGTTTTGATGGTGTTAAAGACATTTATTTTAAATCATCTGAAACTTCACCAAAGGATATACCTGATGAGGTTCATTGTAATATTAACAACCTTCAATTTGTTATACCCATAAAAAATGCACAAAAAACAGGACTTTTCTTTGACCAGAGATTGAACTATATATATTCGCAGAAATACATGGGAGGGGCAAATGTGCTTGATGGCTTTTGTTATATAGGATTATGGAGTTGTCATGCAATCCAGGGAGGGGCGAAACATGTAACAGGAATTGACTCTTCTCATGAAGCAATAACAATAGCCAGAAAGAATCTTGAACTCAATGGATATTCCAAATTAGCCGATTTTTACGATATGGAAATTGAAAAATATCTGGATAATAGCGACGAATATGATGTAATTATTTTAGACCCCCCTGCTTATGCTAAGAAGAAAGATTTTAAGAAAGCATTTTTGAAATATCAACGACTTAATTCTATTGCTATGCAACATATTAAAAAAGGGGGATTTTTAATCACCTGTTCTTGTTCCCACTTTATTTCGCCTTCCGATTTTAGAGAAATTATAAAAAGGTCTGCTCGAAATGTATCAAAAAAAATTAGATTATTAGAATTTCATGGTGCAGCACCAGACCACCCTGAATTACTGATAATGCCTGAACTTTCTTACCTTAAATGTGCAATATTTCAGGTCTTTTGATTTAAGATTTCTTCCTTCTGTTTTTCTGATGGCGTTCCTTCAGGTTCAATATGCACGAGAACATCTACAACATTATCTCCATCTTTTAGAAGTGCTCGCTTTACTTTACCCGCAATGATATGACCATCATAAACGGACATACTTGGTTCAACCCGAACATGTAAATCAATTGCAATTCCTCCACCGATAGAACGACTTCTAACAGCATGCACACTTTTAACGCCTTCAATTGATAAGGCTATATTATCAAGTTTTTCTATTTCTTCCGGACTCACACCATGGTCTATTAATAAACTAAGCATAGGAAAAGTCAACTGGTAGGCTGTATATAGAATAAAGCCACTTACGATTAATGCACCAATAGGGTCTAATATATTATATGACTGATTAATGCTTATTCCTATACCTGCAATTACGACAGGAATAGCACCTAAACTATCAGAACGATGATGCCACGCATTAGCAATAACCGCAGTTGAACGCACTTTATTACCTACACGGATAGTGTACCTATACACCCATTCTTTGGAAATAACTGAAAAGAGTGCAACTATTACCATAGGTATAGAATAAATATCTGCTCGATTCCCTGCTTTAAGAGAATTTATAGACTGTATCCCTAAATATAAACCTACAAGACCTAACACTATACCTATAAAGGCAGTTATAAGCGTTTCAATTCTTCCATGCCCATAAGGATGGTCCTTATCCGCGGGTGCTTTCCAATATCGTTCTCCGACAATTACAGCAACATCTGTAACCAGGTCTGAAAGGCTGTGAACTCCATCTACAACAAGGGATTGACTGTTTATTAAAAAGCCCACAATTATTTTTAGTCCCACAAGGAAAATATTAAGAAACGCACCGATTAGGGTTACTTTTAATATTTCCCTATGCTTCTGATAACTCTCATCTACTCCCCGAGTAAGTTCATCAATTTTCTCTACTTTATTCTCCATCATTGTATCCCCTTCCTCTTAATTATTTTGTCTAACAAAAAACCTCTCTTTTTATTTATACAAATGTCACCTTATTTCATTTCATCTACCTTAATCCCATATAATTAATAAAAAAATCTTTAAATGTTTTAAAAATCCTATTTTATCATTATAATTATATGATTTCAAAATTTAAAATTAGCATTTATCTATATCTATTCTTTTCACTACTAATTTCAATCACTGCGGTTTCAGAGGAAAGTATTTCTGTAATTATTGAATTAAAGACTCCATCAGGAGTTGAGTTCTATTCAGAAATTGAAAATATGAAAATATCTTCATCCGAAAAATCGCAAAGGCTAAAAAAGCATATAGAAAATGTAAAAAAGGAACAGGATTTATTTTTAGATAAACTTTTAAAAGAAAAAAGTCATTCTAATAATATTCTTTTTCAGGTTCAAAAGGTCTTTAATGGTGTAGGATTATGTATTGATTATGAAACCATTAGACGAATAGAGTCAGAACCAGAAGTAAAAGCGGTGCTTCTTTTAGCACGCGTAAGTATTAATTTGTCATATAGCATTCCATTTATAGGTGCTAATTATGTTTGGGGAAAATATAAAGCGACAGGAAATGGTGTAAAGGTAGGTATAATTGATACAGGTATTGATTATATTCATAAGGATTTTGGTGGTTCAGGAGCAGATGTAGATTACTCCAATAATGACCATACTGTAATTGGAGATGTTCCATTTCCAACCACGAAAATTATGGGTGGTTATGATTTTGTTGGTGAAGATTATGACCCTGAGGTCTATGGTAAAAATGTCCCTGTTCCAGACGCAGACCCTTTTGACCAGCAAGGACATGGCACTCATGTTGCAGGGATTATTGGTGGATATGGGATTTTGAACAGTGGGGCTACTTATACTTTTGAATATACCCAGCAATTAATGAGTATCCCATTCTTTGTTAATCCTGGTGTTGCTCCCAAAACAGAATTATATGCCTTAAAAATATTTTCAACTGCACCAAAAAGTGAGATTTTAATTCCCGCAATTGAGTGGGCAATTGACCCGAATCAAGATGGCGACTTTTCAGACCATCTGGACATACTTAACATGTCGTTAGGTGAAGATTTTGGTTTTGCTGATAGCCCTGAAGCGATTGCATGTAATAATGCTTCAAAAGTCGGAACGGTTGTAGTTGTTTCTGCTGGCAATAGAGGTGATGCCATCTTTTCACTTGCAACACCTGCCTCCGCGGAAAGTGTTATTGCTGTCGGTGCGTGTGAAGATAATGACCCTATTCTGACAGGTGGTATTCCTTCTCAAACTGCTTATTTTTCTTCACGGGGACCAACAATATACTCAACAGGAAAGGTTATGTTAAAACCCGATATATCGGCACCCGGTATTCACATCCGTTCTGCGAATTTAGGGTCAAATCCAATTAATAGTATTCGCTCAGGAACTTCTATGTCTGCGCCGCATATCACTGGACTCACTGCTTTATTAAAAGAAATCAAGCCTGATTTGTCTCCACAAAATATAAAAGCGATTCTTATGAATAATGCTGTATATAACAACTTTCTGGTTAGAAACAGTGAGATTATTATTTCACCACCCCAGGTAGCAGGTATAGGAAGAAATGATTTTTCTAATAATATGATAACGGACTTCTTTTTCTATGACAGGGACAATCCTGATGCCGTGTCTATTAGTTTCGATACACAAGAGGTGATAGAACCTACAATTGAGGAAAGATGGGTCCGCATTGAGAATCGTTCCAATCAGACCAAAACTTTTGATTTAACCTTTATACCTGCCTCAACGCTTTCCGGTGTAAGCATTGAACTTCCACAAACAATTACACCACCGATAATTTCAAACAGTTTTGCAGATTTACCTGTAATACTTAATATTGAACCGTCTCAATTAAAACATGACAAAGACCCTTCGGTTGATTTCAGATACAATGACCCAAATCGTTCCTGGCTCAGTGAATTTAGTGGGATATTGTCGTTAAGGGATACAAGTACTGACGCATATTTATATATTTCGTTATATGCACAACCTCAACCTGTATCTGACCTCTCTTTATATCCTACATATCTGGATTTTTCAGGTTCAAATACAGGGTCTTTAACAGTGGAGGGAAAAGAACTATATACAGGTGAAAATTTCCCTTATGACCTGGTTTCCTTTTTGTCTTTATATGAAATGAAAGAAATAAGCAAAAAACAAAACAAATTATCGGAATATTTATCCTGTGCGGACATACAATTTATGGGGATAACAGACAACTTACCATATTTAACCAGTAGTGAAGATATAGAAAATTCAATTATCTATTTTTTTGTTTCGACCTATAACACATGGAGTTCACCAAGTCAAGTATGTTTTACATTCTACATTGATGCAAACAACGATGGTAGAACAGATTATGCCCTCTATAATGGCACTACTTATTCAGGAAACACACCTCCTCCTTCTTCCGATGTCTTTGTCTCTATTCTGTCAAATTTATCGAATGAAACAAAGGTGGAATATCCTTTGAATTTCTTTCCAGGTTCTGAATACGATGTAAACTTGTTTAAGTCAAATTGTATGGTCCTTGCCGTCAAAGCAAGCGACTTGAAACTAAAGAAAGACAACTGCACCATAGGGTTCTTTTGTGAATCTAAATTTATTAAAGACATTTCTGTTATTGTTGACCAGGTTCCAGAGCAAATTCCTGGTCAACCTAAAAAAAGATTTATCTATAACTTAGAAGAAAAATCTATTCATATTGAATCTAATTCTTTGTCAGATGTTTTTTCTTATGCAAAAAGCAGTTCATCAATAACGGTTGCTATTAATGAAGAAAACTATTTTAATTACAATACCTATGGATTGATTTCATTTATTACACATAATCCAAAAGGGAAGAAGATTCAATTTCTCCCTATAATTACATCGGGGGACACAGATAAGGATGGAATTCCAGATGTCCTGGAAGGTATTGATTACTTTGATAGTGATGGCATTCCTAATCTTTTAGACCTTGACAGTGATAACGATGGAATACCCGATAGTGAAGAAGGCGTTGAGGATAGAAACAACAATGGCATCCCAGATTTTATAGACCCAGAACCTGTATTAGAGGAAGGTGAAGGCATAGAAGAAGGAACTTTGGAAGGCGTTGTTGAAGGTGAAATCCCTATTGAAGGAATTTATGAAGGCTCTAATGAAGGCATTGTTGAAGGTGAAACGGTAGAGGAAGGTGAAGGCATAGAAGAAGGAACTTTGGAAGGCGTTGTTGAAGGTGAAATCCCTATTGAAGGAATTTATGAAGGCTCTAATGAAGGCATTGTTGAAGGTGAAACGGTAAAGG
>Ga0116192_1000711_pt1 | contig 24595 bp, 20 predicted proteins | sample AD_UKC113_MetaG_FD_89876 | JGI IMG/M metagenome (GOLD analysis project Ga0116192, IMG submission 89876) | Active sludge microbial communities of municipal wastewater-treating anaerobic digesters from Hong Kong - AD_UKC113_MetaG | ecosystem: Engineered > Bioreactor > Anaerobic > Digestate...
CGACTGAAAAGGAGACATCTCTTATAACATTTTTTTCTGCAAAAGACTTTGATACGCCTTCAAATTCCAGAACATGCATCCAGATTAAATATATTCCAAGATAGAATAAGTTTACTAATGTTTGATTTAAGTTAATAAGCGACTTTATTTGAGTAAATATATGTTTTAATTGGGGAAACAGGTGATAATATGCTACCTAAGGTGGTTATACACAACACCATAAGTCTTGACGGCTCAACTACCGGTTTCGATGCAAACCTTGAGGTTCACTATGGAATCCTGGGCAGTTACGAGCCCGATGCCATGATAGTCGGCTCAAACACTGCGAAGACAGGAACAGAGTTTTTTTGCCAGAAAATCCCTCCGGAAGAGGAATCGGATTTCAAGAAACCTGAAATCCTGCCTGGCGACACCAGGGCATACTGGATGATTGCGGACTCAAGGGGAATTCTCGAAGGGCTTATGCATGTTTTCAGGCGTTCTGAATACAGTAAAGATGTGATCGTCCTCGTCTCGGATAAAACTCCTGAACCTTACATAAACTACCTCAAAGAAAGAAACTATGACTTTATCCGGGCAGGACCGGACCGCGTTGATGTAAGGAAAGCCCTGGAAATTGCAAATGAACGATATGGCTTTAAACTCGTCGTCTCGGACAGCGGGGGAATATTGAACAGTATCTTACTCGAACAGGGGCTTGTTGAGGAAATCAGCCTGGTTCTGACTCCCGAGATCGTGGGAAAAAACGGGACAAACCTTTTCAGAGGTATTGAGAAAAGCGGAATCCAGCTGGAACTCATAAGAAACGAAATTGTAGAAAAGAAGTATGTGCATCTGGTTTACAGGGTTTTAAAAGGATGAAAACGTTCAACATCATCCTGTTAAAGCTACTTTGCATCTTTTGATGTACTGGATTTTTGTTAGTCGACTAAGGATAGTCTTGTTAGTCAGCCAGGGGTAGTTCTGACTACGCCGCAGAAAAGATAAGGATTTATTTTACTTCCTGAAGGTTAAGTGAAATTGATTTTTCAGTGAGATTGATTTTTCAGTGAGATTGATTTTTCAGTGAGATTGATTTTTCAGTGAGATTGATTTTTCAGTGAGATTGATTTTTCAGCGAATCAATTTTTCCGCAAATGAATTAATTTTTACAGAAAGTTTTAGACTTAAAACTAATTCTGTTAAGAAGAGAACAGGCTTAAGAAGATTATAATAGTTCCAGTCATTTCAATCCTTCAGTGTAAGAAACAAGACATAAAAAATCCTTTCATATAAACGAATAAAGATGATATTTTGGGAGGTTATATATCCTGATTCTTATTTTAGATAAAAATATATATCATTAATAATAATTATCAATCGGGGCAATAAACTTTATAATGTAAACCTATATAATATTAGAGAGTGTTAGGCAAAAAACGTTTTCGGGGGGATCAGCCTCCCGGATGAAATTTACGGTGGAATGTCAATACGAATTACATAACTAACCCTATTATCTCATACTCAGAGAACAGTTTCAAAAGTCCCGATTTAAGCGGGACAGAAGCCGGAAAATCAAATCTATCTACCGGGACTGAAAAACTGTTTTCAGCTTTTCATATAGCTGTCAGATCAAGGTTTGAGGAGTGAATATATTGCTCGAAGCCCTCATGTATGGTGCAGTTGCTGCCCTTGTATCCGGAACCGTCCTCCCTCTTCTGTACCGCAGTAAAAACATAAGGAAAACTTCTTTTGGCCTTTCTATTCTTTCATCTATCCTGCTTCTGGGCTTTGCTGGCATGATTTTCTACACCGGAAAAGAGCCTGTATTTCCAGTCATAGGATTTCTCCCGGGACTTGATTTTACCCTGAGTGCAGACAGGCTTGCAGCCGGGTTTATCCTGCTAATTGCAGCAGTCGTACCCGGAGTTTCAATATATTCCATTGAATATGTGGAACATTCCAGAAGCGAAGCCAGAAAAAGCCTGCAGACCGCCCTTATAAATCTCTTTATTCTTTCCATGCTGATGGTCATGCTTGCAGGCAATATGGTAGGTTTCCTGATTTTCTGGGAAATAATGTCCCTTTCCTCTCTCCTGCTTGTGATGCACGACTATTCTTCCGAGGAGAACAAAAAAGCCGGCTTTTTTTACTTTGTAATGACAAATGTCAGTACGGCTTTTCTTTTCGTGGGGTTCATAAGCCTCTTCAGGCTGACAGGCTCAGCCGATTTCGGACCGCTCGAATACCCTGCAGCAGACCTGGCTCTTCCATTTATCTTCCTTTTCACTGGCTTTGGGGTCAAGGCAGGACTTGTTCCTTTCCACAAATGGCTGCCCTATGCCCACCCTGCAGCCCCTTCAAGCGTCTCAGCTCTGATGTCAGGAGTAATGCTGAAGGTTGCAGTCTACGGATTCCTGCGCTTTCTGCTCTCTGTCTCTTCGCCCGAACTCTGGTGGGGAGTGCTTATCCTTACAGCAGGCAGCCTTTCAGCCCTTTTCGGGGTAATTTATGCCCTTAAAGAAAACGACATAAAAAGGCTTCTTGCTTACAGCAGCATTGAAAACATAGGGATCATTTTCACAGGAATAGGGCTGTATACCATATTCAAAGTTGAAGGACTTGAATCCCTTGCCCTTTTAAGCCTTGTTGGAGCCTGCTTTCACGCCTTTAACCATGCCCTTTTCAAAAGCCTGCTCTTCCTCTGTGCAGGCTCTGTGGTCCATGCTACAGGCACAAGGAAAATCGAAGCTTTTGGAGGGCTTGTAAAAAGCATGCCTGCAACCTCAGTCCTTTTCATGATAGGCTCGGTATCCATTGCAGCCCTGCCCCCAGCAAACGGCTTTGCCGGTGAGCTCCTGCTCTATCAGGCTTTCTTCCAGTCATTTTCGGTAACCGACCCTCTGCTTACCGTATTTCTGATAATTGCCCTCTCAAGCTTTGCCCTGACAGGAGCACTGGCAGCTGCCCTTTTCGTGAAACTCTTCGGAATCACCTGTCTTGCCCTTCCGCGTTCTGAGAAAAGCAAGCTTGCCGAAGAAGTCCAGAAACCCATGCTGATAGGACCTGCAGTACCCGCAGCCCTCTGTATCCTGGGAGGATTATTCTCAAAACAGCTCCTTTCTCTTGCAGGCTGGGAGATTGAATTTCCGGACCTGCTTCTGCTTGGACTCCTTTTAGGGCTAATATACGCAGCCCTTTTCCTCATAATCCGCTCAAAAGAAACAGTCCCTGCCAGAATTAGCGAAACCTGGGGATGCGGAATTCCGACTCTTGCCCCATACATGGAATACAGCTCTGCAGGTTTTTCCGAGCCTCTTGTGATGATCTTCAAAAGCGTTTACAGGACAAAGATTGAGAACAGCGCTGAATACTTCGACGAACAGGAAAGCCTCTTTAAGAAAGGAAAAGTGGAAATCCGCCTTCTCCGCTTCTTTGAAGAATACCTTTACATCCCCCCTGCAAAGGCAATTGATATAGTCTCAAAATATGTTTCGGGACTTCAGAATGGAAAACTTGACAGTTATGTCCTTTATGCCTTTATCGCAGTCATCGTATTAATTATAGCAACCGGAGGCTTTGTATGAACACCTCGTTCCTCCTCTTTGCACTCTTAAATCCTTTATTTGCCCTGCTGGCAGCCCCTCTATACATGGCTCTGATCCGGAAAATAAAGGCATACGCCCAGGGAAGAAAAGGACCCAGGCTCTTTCAGGTTTATTACGACCTGAAAAAACTCATGAAAAAAGAAACGGTTTACTCCCCGACTTCCTCCTGGGTCATGAGGTTTACTCCGTACCTTAACCTTTCAACACTGCTTGTCTGCTCCCTTTTTGTACCTCTGGTCTTTGTCCCTGAACCGGCAGGAGGGCTGGGGAACATAATTGTCTTCCTCTACCTTCTGGCGCTTGAAAGGTTCTTTACAGCGCTTGGAGGACTTGATGCAGGCAGTGCCTTCGGAGGCATGGGCAGTTCAAGGTCCATGAGCCTTGCAGCTGTGATCGAACCTACAATGGTGATTTCTTTTGCAGCTCTGGCGTTTGTCCTGAAAAGCCTGAACCTGCACGAGATGTTCGCACTTACCGCGGGAAAGATTCTTCCCATCAGCCCTACGCTTGTTCTTGTCTCAATCTCTCTCTTTATCATCCTTATAGTGGAGACCGGCAGGCTGCCTGTGGATAACCCGGCAACCCACCTTGAACTTACAATGATTAACGAGGCAATGATCCTTGAACAGGCAGGAAAGAACCTTGCCCTGCTCGAACTTGCCCATGCCCTTAAGCAGCTCCTGCTGATGGGGATATTAATCAATACAATCCTCCCGGTAGGGCTCAGTACTGAGATAGATGCAGGAAAAATTGCAGTTTCAGCCCTTCTCTTCCTTATGAAGGCAGGGCTGCTTGCAGTAATAATAGGGCTCTTTGAATCGTCCCTTGCAAAAATGAGGCTGTTCAGACTTCCTGCATTTTATGTCATGGCATTTTTCTTTTCAGCCATTACAATCCTTATTGAGGTGTTTGCATGATCGACCCAACCTTCCTTGAAGGCATAATTAAGATCCTTTTTGTCTTTGTCCTTATCAGTGCAGGGCTGATCATCTCAACCCGTAACCTGAGTTCGGTACTGACCGCATACACAATCCAGTCTTTCCTGCTGGCTGCAGTCTCATCCCTCCTCTACATGATAGACGGGAAAAACCAGCTTCTGCTGCTGGCAGTTCTGACCCTGGCAAGCAAGGTAATTCTTATTCCTTACTTCATTTCCAGAATAGAACAGAAAATCAAAATCGGAAGAGATCTCCACTTTGCATATCTGGAACCAACCCCCTCCCTTCTGCTGAGCATAGGCCTTATCATCCTCTCCTACACCTTCCTTTCAGGGGTTTTCAAAGGACTGCCGCTCTCGAAGCTTTTCTTCTTCGGGGCTGTGATAGGGCTTTCTTTGACCCTGATGGGCATGCTTGTGGTTTTCAGCAGAAAAAGAGTCATTACAAAAGCTCTCGGTTACCTCAGCATGGAAAACGGGGTACTGATGTTCGGCCTTTTTGTGACCGAGCTTCCATTCATCATAGAAGTCCTGATCATAATTGACCTTATTATTCTGGTCATATTGACCACAATCATGGCTGTAGGAATGGATTCCAGCATCGAAGAGTACAGGCAGAAATTCCGGAAATTGCAGATCTGGACAGGAGGTGAATCCCAGTGATCCGGTACTACCTGTTAGTAATGGGAATATTTCTGGCATTCGGCCTTATTCCGAAGTCCCACAGGCTTATGAATGCTCTTGCCGCAGGGAACGGCATGCTGCACCTTGTTATGAGCTGCGTAGCCCTTTCCATGCTTGATCTGCCGGAAAGGCTGGGAGAAACTCTTTATCTCGACCACCTTAACCTTTATGTGGAACTGATAACCTCACTGGGATTCACTGCCGCTGCTTTCTATGCAAGAGGATATACTGACAGCCTTATGGAAGCCGGAGAACTTGACCCCAGGAACCTGAAGACCTTCTACCTTGCCTTCAACCTCCTGCTTGTCACAGCCACTGTTGCGCTCTTCTCAGACAACCTGGCGCTGTTCTGGATTTTTGCAGAACTCACAACAGTCTGTGCTGCAATGCTTGTTGCGATCCTTTCTGCAAGGGAAAATATTGATGCCGCTTTAAAGTACGTCTTTATAGTTTCCGGAGCCATGCTCTTTGCGTTCCTCGGGCTGATTTTCCTGTTCACCCTCTCTGAGCAGGCCCTTGGAAAAGGTACCCTCAACTGGACAGAGCTGGCAGTTCATGCTTCAGAGTTTTCACCTGCCCTCCTCCTTGCGAGCTTTACCTTCATGTTCATAGGTTTCGGGGCAAAAGCAGGAGTAGCTCCTTTCCACACATGGCTTCCGGATGCCTATGCAAGAGCACCTTCGGTAAGCGCAATTCTCTCGGGGCTGATGCAGAACCTGGGGATTTACGGTATAATAAGGATGTACTCCCTGCTCAGAGAAAGTAATGTAGCCCCGCAGGCATCTTCCATCCTGCTTGCAGCAGGAGTTTTCTCAATCGCTCTTGCTTCGTTCAGCATGTTCCAGCAGAGAAACCTGAAAAGACTGATAGCTTTCTCAAGTGTCGAACATATGGGCCTTCTTCTCATAGGGATAGGAATAGGAACGCCTCTTGCCCTTTTCTGGGCTCTTTTCTACATGCTTGTCCATGTTCTTGTAAAGGAAACACTTCTGTTTTCCGCAGGTATTCTGCACAGACAGTACAGAAGCAATATGCGCGAAAATATGTGGGATGTCTTTAAACTCCAGCCAAGGGCAGCCTGGGGTTTGATTCTTGGAAGCATTGCGATCGTGGGAATGCCGCCTTTTCCCCTTTTCCCGGCAAAGTTTTTCATCCTCCTGGAAAGTGCGGCAGTTTCTCCTTACCTGACCCTTGCATTGCTGCTCATGCTTATCCTTGCAGCTGCATCCTTTGCAAACTTCCTCCTGAAAGCTTTCTCAAAAGTAACCGTAGAGGAAGAAAAAGACAGGCACACTATCAGAACGCATGTGGAGGCAGGAAGAGCTGAACTGAAAACTGCAGCCGAAAAAGCAGATCATGATGAAATAAGGCTTCCGAATAAGTATGTGGTAAGGAGCGGGATGAGGGTTCCGGCGATTTTTATGCTGGCTCTTGCCTTTGCCCTGGGAGTTTATTTCCCGGATTCGCTGAGGGATCTGCTTGATGCGATAATTCTTGAACTCGGGTATGTTTAAGGGGCGGTATGTATGGATATCAAAATGAATGAAGATATAACAGAATTACTTTTAATAGTCACCAGTATTGCACAGGAGAAGCCCGAAGTTCTCAGCGCCCGTGAAAACGAGATCTACCTGAAAATTTCGGACACAGGGTTTAAGGAAGTCTATCCCGTGCTTGCGGAAAGGAAGTTCAGCCTTATAGGACTCTTCTGTGCAGAAGCCTTTGAGGAAAAGGAAGGCTTTACCCTCTTTTATGCTTTCAAACAGGAGAGCAGGGCACCTGTCCTTATTCTTGCCCGGGAGACAGGAAAAGAAAAAAGGACGACTTCAATTGCAGAGACTTTCCCCTCAGCATCATGGTTCGAGAGGGAAGTCAGAGACGGCTTCGGGATTGAATTTGACGGAGCATTTGATAAGCGAAGGCTTTTCCTGCACGAGTGTTACCCTGAAGATTTCCATCCCCTGCAAAAAGCTTTCAAAAACGGACCGATCAATCCGGCTGAAGCTCCACATGCAGAGTACAAATTCAGGCAGGTCAAAGGAGAAGGTGTGTACCAGATCCCTGTCGGACCTGTGCATGCCGGAATAATTGAGCCAGGGCATTTCAGGTTCAGTGTGATAGGGGAGCCGATATTCAGCCTGGAAATCAGGCTTTTTTACAAGCACAGGGGAATAGAAAAGCTGGCTGAAGGAAAAAGCCCTTCGGAATGTGTTGCTCTTGCCGAAGCCGTGAGCGGGGACGAGAGCATGGCAAACGCTACAGGGTTCTGCATGGCAGTAGAACAGATCTGCGGAATAAAAGTGCCTGAGAGGGCAGAACGCCTTCGGGCAACAATGCTCGAACTGGAGCGCATTTATTCCCTGCTCGGAGACCTTGCAGGTATGGCTGTAGATGTGGGTTTTGCCCTTGTAGCAAGCCCGTTCTTCATACTGAGAGAGGAGATATTCAGGCAGAACGAGAAATTGACAGGCTCAAGGTTCCTGCGTGGGGTTACAGTCCCCGGAGGGCTGAAAAAAGATATTCCCGATTCGGCTCTGAAAGAGCTGCCTGCTTTCCTTGAGAAATTCTCAAAGGCTTTTGAATCTGCTTATGACAGGGCAACCTCCTCATCTTCACTGATTGACAGATTTGCAACGACAGGAGTTATAAGAAAGGAACTTATCTCCCCGCTTAACCTTACAGGCCCTCTTGCAAGGGCTTCGGGATCCTCTGCCGATGTAAGGCTCGATAGACCTTATGGAGCCTACAGGGACTTTGCCCCGAAGCATTGCCTGAAGAAAAAAGGAGATGTTTTCTCCCGTTTTGAGGTGAAGGCCAGTGAGGTTCGTGCATCTGCAGCCCTGATTCTCCGCCTCATAGAAAACCTTCCAGAGGGTTCCGTATTTGCTGAAAATACCGGACATGCCTGGGATGGAGGCATTTCAGGAGGGGGAAACAGTCCCGGAGCCACAGGATATTCCCTTACCCTCATAGAAGCCCCCAGGGGACAGAACCTTCACTGGGTCTACCTGAAAGACGGGCTTGTTGACCGTTATAAGGTAAGGACGGCATCTTTCTGCAACTGGCAGGCTATAGAACATGCAGTGCTTGGAAATATTGTTCCTGATTTCCCCCTGATAAATAAGAGCCTTAACCTCTCATATGCAGGAACTGACCTTTGAAAAGAGGGTAAAAGAAATTCAGTGGAAAAAGAAACGGAAGAAACACAATGACAGAAACGAAGTCGAAGAATTCAATAAAGAATAAGATGACAAAATTAACTGAGGTCTGATCGTGGTAAACCCTCTTTCCCTTTTCCTCCGTCCTAAGGTCACTGAGACCTTTGAATTTCGGGATGAAGAACTTGAAGCCCTGGGAGCAGAAATAAAAAAAGAAATCCCGAAGGTTTTCGGACACAGCCTTGCAATCCGCGAACTGGACTCGGGAAGTGACAACTCAACAGAGATTGAGATCTCAAACCTGGGAAACCCCCATTATGATGTTGAGAGATTTGGGATCTCTTTTGTAGCGTCTCCGAGGCATGCTGATGTCCTGCTGGTCACAGGGGCAGTTACCCTGAATATGGCTGAAGCAGTGAAGAAAACCTATGAAGCCATGCCCTGCCCAAAGTATGTGATAGCAGTTGGGGACGACGCCTGCGATGGCGGGATCTATAAGGGTTCTTATGCAGTTCTCGGCGGGGTTGACAAAATTTTGCCCGTAGATGTGAAAATTCCAGGAAACCCTCCATCTCCGAAAGAAATCCTGCAGGGGATTTTCGCTCTTGTAAAAAAAGCCTCTAAATAAAAGCATCCAGAAATCATGGAACTCCTCCTGCTTCGAGCAGAGGAGACTTCTTTTTTAAGGTTTAGAATTATTATCAAAACTTCACTTTTCGCGTTTAAACTTACTTTTTATTCCTTCCTCAGAGGAAAAAATAAACTCCCATAACGGTGTAAACTCTGAGGGAAAAATCATGTCTGAAAGTTCGGAAAATCTAAATTTACAAAGAGAAAAGGAAGCATCTGCCGCCAAAAAGTGGCTTTCAGTTAAAGAAGCCGAAGCTCTTGGCTATTACAATTTTATGAGTTACCTGGGAGTGCCCTATTATCATACAGGAGGCCTTGTATCCACAAGAAAACTTGCGGAGTTATGCCAGATTGACTCAACTAAAAAAGTCCTGATGGTTGGCTGCGGGGAAGGTTTTTCTGCCTGCTACCTTGCCCGAAAAATCGGCTGTGAGGTTGTGGGAATTGATATTGCGGAACTTTCCATTGAGAAAGCTAAAGAGCGAGCCAGAAGGCTGGGACTTTCGGATAGAGTTGAGTTCAGGGTTGGAAACGCCTATGCCCTGCCTTTCGAAGCTGGGACTTTTGATGCAGTGATAACCGAGTTTGTGTCACAGTTCCTGGACAGAGGCAGAGCCTTCAAAGAATTCACGCGGGTCCTTAAACCTGGGAGCTATGTGGGAATCAACGAAATGTATAAAGAGGAGGAAATTCCCCCGGAAGCCGCTGAAGAAATCGCTTACGCAGAAAAAATATTCAGGGAAATTACAGGGCTTCCCTTTTCTCTCCCCACGCCGGAAGAATGGAAAAAGGGACTTGAAGAAGGAAAACTAAAAGACGTGAATGTACGAAAGTTCAGACCTTCTCCGAGTCTCGGAGAAGTAAAGGCGCTTATCGAAGGAATGGGCGGGAGCTGGAAATTTGCCCTGTATTTTACAGGGCTGATGTTGAAAATGGGAAAGTACTCCCTGTTCAGCAGAAAGATCCGGCACAGGTTCAATCGGCTGGGAGAAGGCAAAAAGATCCTTCTCCGAAAAAAATCAACTTCAAAATATGCGGGTTACGTCCTTGCTACCGGGATAAAAGATTAAGAAAAAGGTGAAATCGGTAGATAGAACATAAAAAAGGTAAAGAGAAGAGAGAAAGAAAAAAATAGAGGCAGCAAAAGGTAGAGAAAAAGGCAGGAAAAGAAACTTAACTTTAAGAAAGTGAGTGTTTTTTGGAAAAAAATATAAGTAATTAACTAAAAAATAGCGCATGAGTGTTGTACAAAGTCCCCTTTACGGTTTTCTCGTGGGAGAAAAAGGACTTTTGCCAATAATGGTTGCTTCCTGAAAATGAATGAGAAATTCTCCGGCATATTTAAGAAGCTTCTAGGGGAGATGGAATAAAATGAAAATATCATTGATTGACCTGGCGTTCCTATCCGAAAAAAGGAAAGACGTATTGCTCCTGCTGGAAGAAGGACCAAAGACAGGTGACGAAATAAAAACAGCCCTTAACGTAAACTCGACTTCAATTATGCCCCAGATAAAAAAATTAAAAGAAGGGCGTCTGATAGTGCAGGATGAGAGAAACACCTACAGGCTATCGGATATGGGAGAAATAGTTGTCGAGAAGATGGAGCCTCTCCTGGATACTGTCAGGGTTTTCGAGGAGAACTATGATTACTGGGTCAACCATGATTTTACTGCAATTCCCGAGCACCTCCTTAACAGGATAGACGAACTCGGAAATTACTTTATGCTTGAAGCCGACCTTAACCGGCTTTTTGAAGTCCCCGAAGACTTCAAGAATAATCTGCTTGAGTCAAAAAATATAAAAATATTTCTTTCATACTTCAATCCTCTTTACATAGAGATATACTCCGAGATCATAAAAAAAGAAGCCGAGATGTGCCTTATCCTGACGCAGCCGGTCTTTGAGAGGATGAAAAAAGACTATCTGAAAGACCTGAAAATGCTCGTTGAATCAAAGAATGTGGAAGTCTACATCTGTGACAAAAACGTAACCCTTAAAGATGTTGTAACAGAACGCTTCTGCTCACTTGTGCTCTTTGATAAAAAAGGAAAGTTTGACCATCAGCGCTTGATGAGCTTCGATGAAAGCGCACTTAAATGGTGTGAAGAGCTTTTTTCATATTACAAAGATATGTCCAGACGGCTGGAGAATATATAATTATCCTCTGAAAAAATCCCGGCTCGAAATAAAAAAGATATTTTCCGGCTGCAATAGCCTGTCAGTCTTAGTTTACTTTTCCTGATATTCTCCGCTTTGCTGATTTTCAATTTATTTAGAGTTCAAATATTATCTCAGGAGTAAGCGCCCAAACAAGTACAGTATACAGAATTTTGCAATATCGTCACATTTTTTTAAAGAGTTTGAGGTTTAAAGTTCAAACTATTCGTGTTGAAACTTTCTTTTTCCTTTATTCTTCCCCCAGATATTTATCGATCAGAGACCTGAACCTGTGGATGTCTATGGGTTTTGAAATATAATCCACGCAGCCCATTTCGATAAAGTGTTCTTCGCTTCCTTTCATAGCATGAGCCGTAACAGCTATCACGGGAATTTCTTTAGTCGCAGGATTCTTTTTAATCCTGTCAAGAACCTCAAGCCCGTCCATTTTAGGAAGCTGCATATCAAGGAGGATAAGATCAAACTTTCTCTCAGCAAGGCGTTCAAGAGCCTTTATCCCGTCCTCTGCTTCGGTTACACGGTGCCCGTAAAACTCCAGGAGGTCAAGGATCAATTCCATGTTCATGGGGTTATCTTCGACAATAAGAATTTCTTTCATCATCACGCCTCTTCAGCATAGCTAATTGTTTTATCCTATTAATTAATTCTTTTCTTCCGAAAGTACCCTTTTTCATAATAGAAATGAGACTTCCTTTAAGTTCGCCGTTTAATTCTTCGATATTTTTCTCAGAAAACTCTGCCGCCGTACATACAATTAAAGGAATATCTTTTGTCTTTTCACCTGCCCTCATGCGGGAAATAATCTCAAATCCACTAACCTCCGGCATCAGAAGATCGAGAATGAGAATATCCGGCTGCTGCCCGGAAAAGAGTTTTTCCAGACCTTCACGCCCTCCGAAAGCCTTTGCCACCTCAAAGCCTTCGGGCTCAATCATTGAACTCAGAAGTTCCACCGCATTCTCATCGTCATCAATAATAAGAACTTTTGGCTCTTCAAACTTGAATTTACCTGTAATTTCTTTTAAGGAGTCCAGCAGTTCAACTCTTTTCACAGGTTTTGTAAATGAATAAACCGCACCAAGAGCAACTCCCAGCTCGTTATTATCTGTCACTGAAATGATGAGTACCGGGATGCGAGCTGTGTCAGGGTCGCCCTTCAACTGCCTCAGGACATGCCAGCCGTTGGTATCAGGAAGAAAAACATCGAGCGTGATAACATCAGGCTTCAGTTTTTTTGCAACATTCAGAACATCTTTTCCTGTATATAAAGAGGCGGTACTGTATCCGTCTTCCCTGAGAATAACTGAAATCAATTCATTGGAATTCCTGTCGTCATCAACTACGAGAACAAGACTCCGGCTTTCAGGAGCCGATTCCGGAAGGCGGATCTCAGGAAGAGGAATTTCGGAAATCTCAGTTTCGTTCCGCAGGTCATTTTCACATTCTTTAACGGAACAAGCAGCCACCTTACTCATTTCAAATTCAATCAGTATTTCGCGAAGGTCTTTAGTATCGGCTTTTCGAGGTTCAGAGGGTCTGAGTAGAGGGATAGTAAATATAAAAGTACTTCCCTTTTCAGGTTCACTTTCAACCCAGATATCTCCCTGGTGTAAATTTACAATTTTCTTCACGAGAGCAAGCCCGAGTCCTGTCCCGCAGTATTGTTTGGAAGACGAAGAATCAATCTGAGTAAAGGGCTGGAAAAGTTTTTTCTGATCTTCAGAAGAAATACCTATTCCCGTATCCTTTACTGAAAAAATAGCTCTGCTCCCGCTTTTTTTACAGTGGACAAAGACACTTCCTTTTTCCGGAGTAAATTTGATAGCATTGCTTACAAGATTATAAAGAATCTGGATAAGGCGGCTTCTGTCGGCCTGAATATCTCCAAAATCCGGATCCAGCTTAAAGTCCATTTCAAGAGATTTTGCCTGGGCAAGGGGGTAAAGAACGGCTTTTACCTCATCAAAAACCGAGCCTATAGAAAATTCACTGTAGTGAAGTTCCATTTTTCCGGCTTCTACCTTTGAGAGGTCAAGAATATCGTTTATAAGCCCCAGGAGATGTTTCCCGCTGACAGAGATATTATTAACATATTTCAGCTGTTTTCCGTTGAGTTCCCCAAAAACTTTTTCGAGCAGGATGTCCGAAAAACCGATAATAGAGTTAAGAGGTGTCCGGAGTTCGTGGCTCATATTGGCAAGGAACTCGCTCTTTGTACGGTTCGCAGCCTCAGCATCCAGTTTTGCCTGAAGGAGCTTCTCTTCAGAGCGTTTGTGTGCGGTAATATCAAGCCCTGTTTGAAGGACTCCTGTTGCTTTTCCACTTTCATCCTTAATCAGATTCGCACATATCATCCATACTTTTCCATCCGGAGTAACTACCTCTCCAGATTCCTCATTTCCGGACTCAAGTGCCTTTTGTGCAAGAGACTTTCCGGAAACAGCATCCGACATCAGGGGGAATCTCTCATACTTCTGCCCAATAACGTTTTCAAGCTTAAGACCAGCATGATCCAGAGCAGCCCTGTTTGCCCAGATAATTCTCAGCTCGAGATCCATAAAAATTACAAGCTCGCTGAGAGAGTTTAGAATTACCCTCTTTTCATGTTCCTGGGCTTTAAATTGATTGGAACTTTGTTTCAAACGGTCAATCATGCCGTTTATCCCTGTAGCCAGCCCTGAAAGTTCATCATCTCCCTCAATAATGCAGTGTTCTGAGAGTTCTTCGTCTTTTCCTACTTTTTTCACAAAATTGTCAATAAGAACAATTCTGGATACTACTTCTCTGTCAAGGAGAAACTTACAGCCTGCTCCAACAATGATGCCTGAGAACAGGAGGAAAATTACAAGATACTGGAGGGTCTTTCTGCCTTTTTCATAGATGTCCCGGTCAGCATCCGTCCGGACCATAACGGTCGGTTCTCCGTTAATGTCTTCATGCACAAAATAACCTGCTAACCTGCCTCCCTCTGCAGAATTGATAACAGTTTCGTTCCCGTTTTCAAAAAAGGCACGCTGGACTTCAGCAGGCACATCATCCGGACTGTAAAACAAAACCGGATTGCCTGTAATTTCCTGAATGGAATCCACAAAACCAGAATCAAGATAACTCCCAAGAATTATTGTTCCAATTGTTTCATTGTTGTCTGATGATGCATGTATGGGACGGCAGGAAAAAATTACAGGCTCATTATTTATCAGAAGCATCCCATTTAAAGGATGAATTTCATCCGCGAAGATGAGGTTGCCATCATTTATTTTCTGACCGATTTCGGAAACAATCGAACCGCTGGAAGCATTGCCTGCATTTTCAGAGTCAGAAACCCGGGAATGGATTATTTTTCCGGAACTATTGACAAATAAAATAAAGTCGCACCCGCTCAGAGTAAAAAGATCAGTAAATAAACTCCCGCCAAGGTCTTCTGGATTCTCACTTAGCATAAAAGCCCTTATGTCTTCCCTTGAAGAAAGGGCAGAGTTAGTTTCATCCAGTTTTATCATCTGGAAATCAATTACATTATGTACATTTTCCACATTACTGATCGCCTCTTTTTCCTCAAGGTCGGAAAAGCTTGAGTTGAGGATGCTCTGGGATGCAAAAATAACGGTCGATGTAAGAAGGGCAAAAATTATGTAGACAATAACAAAAATCTTTTTACTCACATTCATATTCTGGACTCGGCGGAGTTGAAACATAATAGGGGGTACGTGCTAAATATAAAGATAGAGATAATATAAAGATAGAGTTGAGTGACTTATATAATAAACAATTTCTGCATACATAGTATAAAAATTTATCCAGAAGTTGAAGATAATAGAGAGGATGAGGCTTTTTTACCCAAAAAAACATTTAAAAATGATTTTTAAGAAAAAATATCTTAAATAAGATTCAAAACATGTCCTGAAAAGATTTTACTATTACATAACCCTTTTACAGCATTCAGAGTTGCTTTCAGTTTCTTTCCAGTCTTTTTTTCAATCTGTAATTATAGCCATGCCCGGTGAAGTAAATTGATTCATTAAGCCAGAATCTTAATTCATTGAGCCAGAATCTTAATTCATTGAGCCAGAATCTTAATTCATTAAGCCAGAATCCGGATCACCATTTAAATAACCTGGTCGCCCATATCACGTTTTTTCTCAGGAGATATTTTCTCAGTTCATCGACCCCTAGAAGGAGAACTGCAAAAGGAACTGCAAGCAGCATGTACCTTAGATCAAGGGGTGCTGTGTTGAAAATCAGATTGGCAAATGGATTCCAGATAATAATGGCAAGAATCAGAATTTCGCTTGCTATTCCCAGGAGAACCGGTCTGTTGCTTAGCAGTCCCTTAGAGAAAACTGACTGTAACCTTGTTCTCGAAGTAAATACATTGGCGACCTGACAGATGACAACGGCTGAAAAGAAAGCTGTTACCGCCTGCATATAAAGGGGATTGGTACTTGCAAGCTGCTCTCCAAAAGTCCAGCCCCCTTCAAAAAGTACGGCAAAATAACAGAAAAAGCCTGCAAGAGCCTCTATAGGACCTTTTACTCCGTAGGCTGTCAAAAGAACCTGAGAAGTCAACAGTTTTTCATCTTTTGGTCTTGGAGATCTTTTCATAATATCTCCTTCTCCTTTTTCCACACCCAGAGCAATGGCAGGCAGCATATCCGTGCCCAGATCAATTGCAAGAATAAGCTGAACAGGCAGAGGAAGTGGCAGGGCAAAGAGAACGAAAGCTATGAAAGGGAAAATTTCGGGGACATTGCTTGCAAGGATGTATACAATAAATTTCTTTATATTATCAAAGACAGCTCTGCCTTCTTCCACAGCATTTACTATTGTGGCAAAATTGTCGTCCAGAAGAATCATGTCTGCAGCCTCACGGGCAACATCCGTGCCGCTGCCCATAGCAACTCCCATATCGGCATTTTTGATAGCAGGAGCATCGTTAACCCCGTCTCCTGTCATGGTAACAATCTCTCCTTCTCTCTGGAAGAGCTGTACGATTTTCAACTTCTGGACAGGAGAGGTCCGGGCAAAAACAATGCTGGGGTTTTTAAGCCGTGAGGCAAGCTCTGCATGGGAAAGGGACTTCAATTCGTCTCCGGTAATAATCTCAGGCTTTCCGGGACCTGCAAGTCCCACGTCCCTTGCAATTGACTCTGCAGTAACCGGGTGGTCACCTGTGATCATGACAACCTTGATCCCGGCAGCATGGCACCTTGCTATAGCTTCTCTGGCTTCAGGGCGTGGAGGGTCTATAATCCCTATGAAACCCAGAAAAATAAAAGTGGCAGTATATTCTTTCAGTTCTTCTGCCTGCCTGAAGGCAAGGGCAATTATCCGTTCTCCTTTTTCTGCCAGCCTCAGGTGCATGTCCAGAAGTTTCTTTTGCTCGGTTTCATCCAGTTTTCTGACTTTTCCGGAATCAAGAATAGAATCACACAACTTCACAACAACTTCTGGAGCGCCTTTAAGATATACCTCAAGTTTGCCTTCGGGAGTGCGGCAGACAACTTCCATACGACGGGTAATGGAATCAAAAGGAAACTCCTCAAGCCTGGGATACTCACGCTGGAGCTCTTTTACATCTACTAAACTGTTCGCAAAAACAAGAAGCGCCCCTTCTGTAGGATCACCGGTGTATCCGGGAGGTGCATCGTAGAGTTTCGCATTGTTGCAGAGCCCTGCAACCCTTATAAAAACGGGAGGGATTTTTTCTGTATTCCAGCTGCGGCTTCCGGCAGCAGAAACTGCTTTTTCACAGGAGTAAGTAACTTCCTCAGAACCATCAACACTCTGAGCTGGACCTTTTTCTGCATTTTCGTCTGTATCCTGTTTTTTTGCGTCTTCTTGAGAAATGGAAGAGTTTTCAGCCCCCAGACATTCAAGCCCTACGATAAGGGAATTTACTGCCATTTTGTTCTGCGTGAGGGTGCCGGTTTTATCCGTACAGATCACAGTAGTTGATCCCAGGGTTTCCACTGACTCGAGCTGCTTTATAAGGGCATCCCGATAAGCCATTCTTCTGGAAGCAAGGCTGAGGGCAAGTGTAACTGTGGGCAAGAGCCCTTCAGGAACATTGGCAACAATGATTCCTATGGCAAATATAAGGCTTGCAAGAAATGTATCCTGAATAAAAAATGCGAGCAGGAAAAAAGTAATTCCAAGGGAAATAGCAATTGTTGAGATAATCTTTATGAAACGGTTGAGTTCTTTTCGGAGAGGGGTGTCTACGGAGGATGTTTGCTCAGTAAGCTTTGCCAGGCTTCCTATCTGGGTATCACGCCCTGTTCCAAAAATAACAGCTTTACCATTCCCGCTCTGTACGAGAGTTCCGGAAAAGACCATGTTCCGGCATTCAAGCAGGTTCGAATGAAAGCATTCAAGAGAGCGCAGCTGCGGCTCGGATTCCCCGGTCAGGGCTGAATTGTCCACTTTTAGAGAATTGATTTCAATCAAACGGCCATCAGCAGGAACCTTGTCTCCCTCTTCAAGAAGGATAACATCCCCTATCACAAGCTCGGAAGCCAGAACATCCCTTAACTTTCCGTCCCTCAGGACTTTTGCATGGGGAGGCAGAAGCTTCCGGAAGCTTTCCATTGTTTTTACAGCCTGATATTCCTGAACAAAAGCGAAACTCCCGTTCAGAAAAACGACTCCGACCAGGGCAATTCCGATATAGAGATTCCCCTTCCCCGGGTCAAGGTATTCGCCAAAAAAAGACAGAATAGCACCCACTATTAGCAGGATAGAGAAGAAGTTACGAAATTGCCGGATATATCTCTTGAATATGCTCTCCTTTCCGGCATCTTCGAGAACATTTGGGCCGCATTTCTGGAGTCTGCGGGCGGCTTCCTGTTCGCTGAGCCCGCTTTCATTTACACCCAACCTCTGCAGGAGTTCAGAGAGGGAAATAAGATGCTCATCCCCCAGCGGAGAGCATACACTGTTTCTGTTTTCAGTATACTCTTTTTCCATCGAACCCCCTTTAGTTCAATGTAACTCAAGAATAAGAAACTTAACATAACGAGTCTTTTAAATCCTGAAAACCGGCAACAAAGGAGGAGGTAAAAATTATAATTAATCAGGGGATAAAAATTTTGAGGGGAGAACACAGTAGAAAAATAGTAAAACAGACGACGCGGTAAAAATTTATTGCGTGATTTATCAAAGAAAAGGCAGAAAAAAATTCCCGACAATTAGCTTTTATAATTTGTTAACTAAAAAAATGTCCGCATTCTGGCTCAATTGAGGGGTTCGAGAATTGTTTTTACTTTGATTATTCTCACACCTGCTCAGGCGAGAAAAAACGGTGATTCAGAACTATCTGTTCCCATTTATCAAAAAAATCCAATTTTTTAACGTGTTTGAAACTCTGGATACTCTAGTCTGGAGTGTGAAACATTTTGGATTGAAAAGGTCTATATAATATTGTCAAGTAGACAATAAAATTGTAATAAAAATAAATGTACAAAGATAAAAGTAAAAAAAGGTATGACCGATATGAGCGAATTCACACTTAAAACAAGACTTTTAGCCGCCCTGAAAGGCGAACCTGTTGACAAAGTGCCTGTTTGTTCCGTGACCCAGACCGGAATTGTAGAACTCATGGATACCGTCGGAGCCCCGTGGCCCGAAGCCCACACCAACCCTGAACTCATGGCAAAGCTGGCAATCGCCAACCACGAGCTCAGCGGACTTGAAGCTGTAAGAGTTCCCTACTGCCTTACCGTTCTGGTCGAAGCCATGGGCTGTGAGATCAACATGGGTACCAAGAACAGGCAGCCCTCTGTGACCGGTCACCCCTACCCCAAGGACCTCGAAGGCGCAGCAGTCCCTGCAGACCTCCTCCAGAGAGGAAGAATTCCAACAGTACTTGAAGCAATCAAGATCATCAGGGAAAAAGTCGGTCCTGACGTGCCAATCGTTGGCGGTATGGAAGGCCCAATCACAGTCGCATCCGACCTTGTAAGTGTAAAATCCTTCATGAAATGGTCCATCAAAAAAACCGACCTCTTTGAACAGGCTCTGGATCTCGCAAATGAAGCTGCAATTATGTATGCAAACGCAATGGTAGAAGCCGGTGCAGACATTATTGCCATTGCAGACCCTGTCGCATCTCCAGACCTTATGAGCCCTGATTCATTCAAGAACTTCCTCCAGTCAAGGCTTCAGAAGTTCTCCGCAAGCGTCAACTCCGTAACTGTCCTCCACGTTTGCGGAAATGTCAACCCGATCCTCAGCTACATGGCAGACTGCGGCTTCGAAGGCCTCAGCGTAGAAGAAAAGATCGGCAGCGCAAAGAAAGCAAAGGAAGTCATCGGTGGCAGAGCAAGATTTGTAGGAAACGTTTCCAGCCCCTTCACCCTGCTGCCCGGACCTATTGACAAGATCAAAGCAGAAGCCAAGCAGGCTCTTGCAGACGGAGTAGATGTACTCGCACCGGGCTGTGGAATTGCGCCCATGACCCCTCTCGAGAACATTAAAGCCATGGTCGCAGCAAGAGACGAGTTCTACGCCTGAGAAGGCACAAATTTTTATTTTTTTTTGCGGGCAAGTTCTTAGCAGGGAATTCCAGGCACCGGACTTCACGCCCGATTCATGTTTTTTTAAATTTGCCGGAAAGGGACCTCAGGGATGGGGTACATCCAGAACAGGGCCCTGACAGGCGGTCAGTTCAGGAGACTCAATCCAGGCAAATAATCCAGCAAACTTACAGGGACGGCTTATCAATCACAAAACTTATTTAAAATTATTAAAAACAAGAGCTGTTGAAAGGATTAGTTGAGAAATCTTAAACTTTTTTGGAGGAGGTTAAGATATGAGAACAGGAGTTGCAATTGACCTGGGAACCAGTGGATTCAGGGCCCAGAAAATTGACCTGGAGAGCGGCAAGATTAAGAAAACCGTGATTACTCTCCGGAATCCTCTGCCAGGAGCAAACGTAATGGACCACCTTGATTTTGCAATCCATTACGGGCTTGACAAAGCCCACGGGCTCTCGGCAACAGCAGTGAAAAATATCCTTAATGAGCTCGGAGTAAATCCCGAAGAAACAGAAAAGTTCGCAATCTGCGGAAATCCTATCCAGCTTTCTATCTTTCAGGGAATTTCCATTGAAGACCTGGCATACGCAGGCGAACGTAAGAAACAGAAGTATCATATTGAAGAGCAGAACAGAGATGCCCGGATTATACCTCTGACCGAAATCGCAGGATTTGAGGAGTTCAAGAACTGCAAACTGCTTGTTCCTCCATCAATAAAGCACGAGGTTGGAGCCGATGCACTTGCCCTTATTGTAAAAGCAGGCATGATCGAGAGCAATGAAATCGCAATTGCCACGGACTATGGGACAAATGCCGAGATGGCTCTGAAATCAAACGGAATTATTTATACAGGGTCGGCTGCTGCAGGTCCTGCTCTCGAAGGCCAGGAAATCGAATACGGATCCATTGCTTCCCCGCATACTATCTGTGATGTAGAATTTGAAGGAGAGAATCTGCGCTGTTATGTTCTTGACAAAGACATGAAGACGGCAAAAGGAGATCTCGTTAACCCGAAAACAGGAGACGTTGTGGAAAAGGGAGAGGTTACTGCAAAAGGCATCACAGGTACGGGAGTTATTGCCCTTATCGAAGCAGGAATGAGGAACAAATTAATAGTCCTGCCAAAAATCCAGACCCCTGAAAGCATTATCTACCTGCAGGACGGCATCAAGTTCACGGAGAAAGACCTTATTGCAGCCGGAAGAGCGATAGGCGCGCTCCGGGCAGGCCACATCACCCTCTGTGCAGCTGCAGGCATTGAGATGGAAGACCTCAAGATAGCCCACATGTCAGGAGCTGCCGGGACCTATATGGACGCCGCAAAAGCCCATCAGGTAGGGATGATACCTTACAACGCAAGTTATGTCTCCCAGATAGGAAACACCTCCCTAACAGTTGCCAGGGAAATTCTGCTTTCTGAAGACAGGCTCTGGGAACTGCAGGCAATTGCAAAGGAAATTCTGGGTACGCATGTGATGTTTGCAACCTCTGAAGCCTTTAAGGAAGCTTACCTTCTTGAACTTGCTTACTGGAACGAGGGCATGGCATTCAAGATGCTCCAGAAGTTCCTGAAAAAGAAAAAACTCCCCATGCTCAACGAGCCCTCAACCATCCTTAAAATCGACCGCCAGGTAGAAAGGGATATTCCTGTACTCGGAGAAGAAGGGCTTGAAGTGCTCGAAAAAGTAGGGACCTACCTTACCATGGTTATCGAAGACTGCCAGGGCTGCAAGAAATGTGTAAAGGTATGCCCGAACGGAGCCCTCAGAATGGATGACACAGGCCTTGTCAAAATAAGGACCGACCTCTGCGACGGGGCAAACTGCCAGCGCTGCCTGCATGCCTGCCCTGATGACAGGTTCAAATGGGAAAACCTGACCGTTGCAGGAATCTAATAATAAGGGAACGGAAAAAGGTAAGAACAATTAATCGAAACTGGAATAAAGCAGGATGCTTCAGGGGGAAGACTCTGACTCCCTGTTTTATTCGCAAATTAATAATCAGATTACAATATACCTGAAGATGTCCTTTTACCACGCTATTTTTATTGTTTTTACTGATTTTTCCAGCCTCTTCTTTTTTCATACTTTCAATTTCTATGGGCTGCCAGATAGGGTTAATAGATATCAACAAAAATTTTGACAAACTCCAATTCAGAGATAGAGAAATATACTTTGAGAATAGAAAAGTTGACACTTATATCCCTGAATTAAAGCAGGGTTTTACACTACTTTTTATATAAAATAGAATTAAAGGGACAAAAAGCAGAAAGCGGCAGAAAACGGAGGAAAAAAAGTGGACGTCATTGTTGTTGGAGGTTTTCTGGGAAGCGGGAAGACTACCACCATTATCAATATGGGCAAATACCTCGCAGAGAAAGGGAAAAAAGTTGCGATTATCGTAAACGAGATAGGAGAGATAGGGATTGACGGAGATGTGATAAAGCGGTTCGGATTCGATACCAAAGAAATCACAAGCGGGTGCATCTGCTGTTCCCTGAAAGTCGGGCTCAGGACAACGATGAACACTCTTGTAAATGTATATAAGCCTGACATCATAATGATCGAACCCACAGGAATCGCTTTCCCGCACGTCATCAGGAACGAAGTAGAACTTATGAACTTCGGCGAAGAAGTGAAAATCGCTCCTCTTGTAACCCTTATTGACGGCAGCCGCTTTAAACAGCTGATGAAAGAAGTTAAAGAATTTGCCATGAGGCAGATTATAGATGCTGAGATTCTGGGAATAAACAAGGTAGATCTGATTGAACCTATCAGGATACCAATCCTTGAAGCTTCGGTTCAGCAGTTAAATCCAAAAGCAAAGGTGGTTTTGCTTTCAGCAAGAGACACAGGCGAGAAGTTTGAAAATTTCATGCAGGAAATCCTCCCTGATGTTAAAGGTGTTTCGGAAAAAATCCAGACGGCCGCTGCTGCAGAAAAAAATTCAGGACCTATCGAGTCTCAAGAGACCGAAGATTCCATCAAAGCCTCCGGGGTTGGCAGTTATTCTGCGGAATTTTCAATTAAGGGCGGAGAAAACCTGAGCACGGAAGCAGCCAGAGAACTCACAACCGAATTGATGAATACGATAAAAGTACAGGTTCTGAAATTAAACCCTGAATTCGTAGGGCACATAAAACTCTTCCTTGACAACGGCATGGAAACCGTAAAGCAGAGCGTTACTATTTATTATGAAGATCCCCAGGAAGACATAATTAAGTCAAAAGAAGGAGCTCTCCCGACATTCAAGATCCTCTCTGCAGTTTCAAACGTTGACAAAGAAGCCCTGAAAGATGCCGTAAACAGTTCTGTGAAGGAGACCTTTGAGAAAAGGGGAATATATGTACATAAAGCCGGACATGAACATAATCACGGGCATCACGAACATAAACAGCAGGAAAACGTACAGAGAATCGTGAATATTAAAGGTATGAAAGAGTAAAAACAGGAAGAGAAAAGGAGAAAGTAAAAGGCGGATAAGATTGAAATTTTCCTTTTTCTGCCATTCTTCAACCATTTTTTTCATGAATTAATTAATGCCGGGAGGAGTTGCCAGAAATAATTCCGGGTTACAACTGGTAATAAATGTTAAGTTGTTTCCTCTGACCAGTCTATATCTCTGACCAGTCTATATCTCTGACCAGTCTATATCTCTGACCAGTCTATATAATACTGTGCAGGTTCATTTCGCCATTCCAGATAGGGCAAGTCAATGGTATTCCTGTAACCGGACTCTCAGAAGCCTGCATTATACTTTTTCTTCCAGGATAAAACTCACCCTGCCTCATATTTCTGCACGACTTGCTGGATTTCAATCCATAAAACAAAGCCTGCAGAAGATGGCAGAGGACAGAAATCATAGTCAATACGGCAGATAGACTGGTCATTGAGTGGATGATTTCAGGGGGGGGCAGAAGCCGGAAAAACAACTGGAGGGTTCTTTTGCTTTACTCGCAGAACCATTGTTGAGTACTGAGAAATCTTATGGCATCTGACAGTCCAAATACTATTAATAATAGAGCTAAAGGGATGAACCCCTCGGAGAGGATTATCAAAACTGTGGACACAACGGCAAGTTAAAAGCTGGAATACACACAGCCATCAGTTACAAAAATAAAAAAGCAATTACGGTTAAAGCCAGACTACCAATAAACCCTTTAAGCAGAGGAACTTTTGAAGGAAGGAAGTTTCCGGTTCAGGAAAGCTGTGACCTGACATGCAAAGACTTTATATAGGATGAAATTGTCCTCGCTCTTTGCCCGAAGATAACCCCCTCCATATGGAGAGAGAAAGTACTCTTTCATCTTCATAAAGTAACATGGCTTTGGGACGAAAAGAAATATATATAAAAAATTACAAAGTTTACATAGTAATAAATTGAAAACAGAGGGGAAAAAACTTACCAGGGGAAAAGTTTGCCACTTTTTGAAAAACGGCAGGAAAAAGGCAAAAAAATAAAGTTTATTTAGTACAGGGACAATTAAAAAAAAGGGAACTTCGAAAGATCTTCTTATATATAAATAAGAAAATAAAGTTTCGAGGAAGATGCAGAAGAATAAGTGAGCATGTTAAATTCACTTTAATGCTCTAAAGAGAAAGCCCTGATACATTACATTTTGCCTTACCAATATTCCACCATATAAAACAAATCCACTTGATAACCTCCTAAGCTCAAAGAAATGCCTGCATTTATTCAAGATTCTCAAATAGAGATATCTTCGAAAAGGCGATAATTGCTCAATAAATTTTGAAGCCATTGATCAAAACAAAGAGAAGAAAAAAACAATTCTTTTTTATAAAATCATTTGTGCGGAAAATTGGAGCCAGAATTATAAAATTATAGCTGCGCAAAAATTAGCACAGATGAAGGTATATTCCAGAAAAG
>Ga0116192_1000713_pt1 | contig 24537 bp, 24 predicted proteins | sample AD_UKC113_MetaG_FD_89876 | JGI IMG/M metagenome (GOLD analysis project Ga0116192, IMG submission 89876) | Active sludge microbial communities of municipal wastewater-treating anaerobic digesters from Hong Kong - AD_UKC113_MetaG | ecosystem: Engineered > Bioreactor > Anaerobic > Digestate...
ATTTTTTCTCTCCGCGCGTTTTCTTCCGGGGTACGATTCCTTCTTGTCATAAATTAAACCTCCATTATGGTGCTTCCATTCTACACCGTAATGGAGGTTTACACAATTTTCGGGACAGTCTCGTTTTAGACCCTATGCTTAACAATTACAATATGCATATTGGGGAGTATCAGCACATTGCCGGAAAGGTCTCCTTTGTTGTAACCCTCTCTATAGCCAGATGAATATCATCTACTTCCATAACATTCACGCCATAATAGCGAGAGATCTCATAAGCTATGCTTGATTTTCCTGTTCCTGAAGCACCGCCTATAAATAGAACCGTCCAGTTTCTGTCTGTTTTCATGGGTTAACCTCCGCAACCAGTCAGATTACTCACTTATTTGGATTTCTACTTCAACTTCCACATTTCCTTTGATCATGGACCATACCGGACACATCTTCTCCTCCGCGGCTTTCAATGCTTCCAGCGCTTCGTCCTTAGTCAACTCTGCTGATTTAAAAGTCAAAGACAGTAGTATATGTTTCAGTGCTTTAGGGTGTTCCTCGCGCACTTTACCTTGTACTTCCACATCTACACCATCTACCTGTTTCTTCATCCTATAGCGCAGCAGGGATAAAAGTGTTGAGCTTACACAGGAACCAAAGCTTATCATGAAAAGCGCTCCAGTGAAGTATAGCCCTTGCCCGTCCCGATAGGCGGAAAATAGTCAATGATTACCTCCTGATTGTCCCGAGCCGTGGCACTAAATTTTGTTTTTAAATCAATTGTCTGCAATGTAACATTCAGAGTATCCATCATCTTAATCCTTTCATTCTTTATTTCTTGAATGTGTTGCCACATCAAATATCATGTTGATTTCTTCAATGATCTCTCTGTCCGGAATATCCTCTTCCAAAAGAATAATGCGCTGAATCATTTCCGTAATAGAGCGGGCTATGAACTTTGCCCATTGCACTGAGCCAACAATGGAGGCATATTCCTTCCAGGCTTTCTGGTAGGCCCTCTGCTCCCATTCCATGAGCTTTCTTCGGGACTCCTCGCAGCCATCACAGCGCAGCCACGTCTTCATGGCCAGGCGATATATGATGCGTTCATCCTCCGACAGGTGCTTTTTTTGAATGACCTTTTGAATGTTGTACTCTGTACAGGAAACATCCTTGGGAAGCTGTGACCAAAGCCGGGCGACCAACTCCTCAAAGGCAACACGGACTACTTCATCAAAAAGCTTTTCTTTATTTTCAAAATAATAATATATTGTAGGCATCTTGCAACCCGCCAGTTCACAGACATCACGCAAGGAAGTGCCGTGAAAACCGTGTTTATCAAACAACCTCCGGGCATGGTATGCTATTTTGTCCTTCATTGAATCCATAGGCTTACCTCTAGGTTATATATCGTTAGATATATAATATTACTCTGTTAATTTTTTGTCAACAGGAGAATATCATCCATGGCTAGTTTATTCTGTCTCCATTGAACCATAAAATTGATAAACTGCCGGGTTGAGTTCTGAGTTTGAGGATATAAGTGACTCAACATCTATTTCATATCTCGTTTATATTTTCTTTCGTTTTACGGCGTCTATGAAAAACAGGTGATAGAGAACATCAATAAACCCATTATTTAAAATACGCTTGTGAATGTACAAGAGCTCATTCTCATACTTCCTTGCAGTAAACTCCGGGAATACCCAAGGGAATGCTTTAATATAGATGCCCAGTGCACCAATATCATAGAAACGGATAAAGCTTAATTCTTCCATCGAGCTTACAATATCAAAATTAGCCTGTAATAATTCCTTTTCGGCATAGTTTAAATTCCAGTTTGAAACCTCCAGCCCCTTATTGTCAAATAACTGAATTAAAGATGAGTACAAAAGCCCTTTGCTTATTCTTCCTGATATTGTCCAACGATTTTTAGCTTACCCAGCGTTTTATGTCCATGAGGTGATTCTAAAAACTCTTTAGTCAAGTCTTTGCCTGCTTCCAGACCATGATGTTGGCCATTCTTCCACTTTTTGCTGACGTCATAAACGATGCCGTTTATAGCGATATAAGCCTCCATACCATTTTTGCCATTGTATTGTGCCAGCTTTTCTTTTGAAAATACATTTTCAGCCATTATGAGCTGCTCTTCAGAAGAAATCATTCTGTTTAGCTTTTCAGCCTTAGATTCCTCTGTTTTGGGTTTAAATATGTAATACCCAACAGTAAATATCAATATCAATGCAACTATGATGAATAAAGCCTTGCCAAATACCTTTCTATTTATCATGATACCCCTCTTTCTATACCTATCCTATTTCATTGCTTCAAAAAACTCCTCTTTGGCACTGCATGAAACAAAATCGCCATTTATGAACCCAAAATACTTGCCGGATAACTCAGAATGTTTTTGCTTGCATTTTGCGATGCAGCCAAAGGCTAATTTGCAATTAATCTTACTTGCGTATTCTCTTATTTCTTTCGCATCAAATCCCGAACAGCGCCTGCAAATTTTCACTTTCTTCATGCATCACTACTTCCTTTCAGACACATAACCTACCACTTGTTCCAATGGACCCTTGTTTCATCAAATCGATTGATAGGGGCTTTTTCTTCTGCAGGATAACCTAATGATACGATAGAAAATGGAATGATATATTCAGGTAAATCAAACAGCCTTCTGATTCCTTCCATGACTTCTTGCATTGGGTAAGTACCAAGCCATACGGCCCCCAGGCCTAAGTCCTGTGCCATAATAAGCATATTCTCAGTAGCCGCGGAGCAATCTTGAATCCATAGCTCTTCAACGAATTTATTCTTTCTGTTCATGTCTCCGCACACAATAATGGCATGACTGGCCTCTGGCAGCATTTTTGCATAGCTATGCATTTCTGAAATTGCTTTCAGAAGTTTTTTATCGTCTACGACAAGAAACTGCCATGGCTGTCCGTTCCCTGCTGACGGTGCAGACATTGCTGCTTCTAAAATCAGATGGATCTTCTCTTTCGGAATCTGTTTATTCAGATATTTCCTTATACTTCTTCTCTCTAAAATGGCATTCATATTTATCCTCCATTCTGTTTTTCAAGGAATTTTATTGGGCATGCTTAGTCGTTTGAATAACCTTATTGACATTATATTTCCATATGTTGAATAATTAAAGTAGGCAAAATATTCTTATATAATCTCAAATATTTGACTTACTCTAAAAAATAGACTATAGATGATGGAGGCAAAACAATTATGGCTGCCACTTCAAATGAATCGTGCAGTTTGATTGTAGAAAAAGCGATAAACATCATTGGAGGAAAGTGGGCATTTCTTGTTATTGCACATTTAAAAGACGGTCCTTTGCGTTTTAACCAGTTGAAGAGAAAAATCAGCGCAATAAGCACCCAGTCTTTGACTGTCGTTCTGAAATACCTAGAGCAGAACGGGTTAGTCATCCGTGAGGTATTTCCGACGGTTCCGGTAACAGTTGAATATTCTTTAACAGAAAAGGGTGCAGACTTTGTAAGAATACTGGTGGAAATTTATAATTGGGGTGTAAAGTGGGATATCTTAAAATCAACAGTGACAGACACCGTTAAATAGTTGTCAATAAAAAAGGTTTTACACACCATTTATATTACAGGAATATTTGTACTCACCAGCCAACCCTCGTTCATCAGGATACTTCCAAACTATCAAATCTTAATTAAGTTCTGCTACACTCATGTCATAAGTGGCGTGGTTGATGGGAGCAATGGCTGTGACTATTAATCATGACGTTCATCAGAATCAAAGGTTTCACAAAACCTGGCTGAGAATGAGGGGGCTTCTCCCGCAATATACAGATGTGATGTATCCCCAAAGGAAAGCATTCTAAAATAGGCAATCCCCTTCCTGCGCTCCTCGGTAACAAGGGTGGTTACAGAAGAAGGTGAAGCACAGAAGCCATGCCATAATAATACAGGCGATATTCCCAGAAGGTGGCTTAGGATTACACATTCCACACCAAAATGGCAGAAAAGAACGATGGTATCTCTATTTGGATTCATGGCCCGATAAAAATTGCCCTCACGGATATAGCCATTTCGCTCTAAAATACTGTCGATACCTTCAAAAACTTTCTGGGCTTCGGATATAACATTCCCCTTCTTCATGACAGGTGCCGTATACCAGAGATCCTTATGATAGTATTCTTTAACTATTGTCCAATCCTGCGGGAGCAGATCCCAGCAAATCCTCTCCCTCACCAAAGTTTCATCGTAAATAGGCGCATGAAACTCTCTCAGCCAGGGTAAAACTTCTGCTGTACGATTCATTTTGTTCAGTGTGACGTTTGCCGTATCCCGTGCCCTTCCTAGCGGGGAAACATAAAACGCCTTTATGTCCATAGCCGACATTCTGTTTGATAAAAGTTCTGCTTCCCTCCAACCTTTTTCGGTCAGTGAATCTTTCTCGTAATCCGGATCAGCATGACGAATAATCAGCAGCTTCATATCATGAACTCCTCGTTTTAAAAGTGGTATTTAAGCATATCTTAACAGTGTCTCGATAAAGTCATCAACTTCTAAATTCAACGACAAAAAAACATCTCATATCTTATCCCTTTTCAGAGAAAACCCGTTCTTGGCTTTTGGCAGTAAAATATCCCGGAATGCTTTATCATGCTCAACAAGAAAAGATTCCTCAAAGCCTTTGTCAGCATTACCGATGAAGTACGACTTTATATATTTTACTGTATAACTATCCCAGCTTATCATAAAAATCACATATCACTAATGAGTAATCTATAGTCTTTAAGTGCATTTTTTCATACACTTTATTTTTGGGCTTCAGGAATAGGACACAGGAAACCTGCGAACGGAAACTTATGCAGCATTACCGGGTTACCGAACATATCGACAACCTTTCCATTCGCCGTCCCATTGATGATTTGTTCCGCGCCTTCGATAAGTTTTGAAATTAAACCCGGGTCAACCGGGAACGTCCCATGGGCCGGATATATGGTGTCAAACTCATGGGTATACAGGGACAGCTTCTTCAGGCTTTCAACATAAAGAGGCATGTTTCTGTGCTGCTCAAACATGAAGATGGTTCCATCCTGAATGCTGTCCCCTGAAAGGAGTACCCTGTTGTTCATATCCAGTATAGCTATACTGCCAGGGGTATGCCCGGGAATGAAAATGATTCTCAGGGGTCTGTTCCCAAGATCGATTATGTCATTGTCGTTTACAGGCAGAAGAGTTCCTGCCCCGCCCTGGGCCCGATAATGGTCTTCATCGTCAGGATGCATATAGAAGCACTCAAAGCCACCGTTTCCTGAAATATGGTCCACATCGGCATGGGTATTCAGAAGCATCACTGGCAGTTTTGTGATACTTTTCGCAATTCTCTTGGCATTGGGTGTATTCATGCCGCTGTCAATCAATAACGCTTTTTCGGTTCCTTCCAGCAAGTAAAGGTATACTCCGTTGTCATCAATCCTCCAGGAATTCTCGTTTATTTGAATAATATCTGCCATACATTACTTCTCCCCTGAATCCGATATTTCAAAAATAAAAGCACATATATCTTTAATAAGGTGTCTGCCACCTATTTTACCACGTTCAATAGCGAAATTTTGACTTATCAAATCGCATGCTATAGAAATTTTGCGTGATCGACCTCTGCTTATGCATGCAGATTCTCATCTCCCATGCCTTTCAATGGCATCATACTCTATTTTATACCAATTTAAAAGGTACTCTAAAAAAGTACAGTATCTTAATTATTGAGGCATTTCGCTAAGAGATCCAAAACAGAAACTGGGAAGATGAATGCGAGATTGAAAAATACGGTGAGTTACGGACCCTTATAGAAAATCAGAATATATCAACATGCTTTGCCACATTGGGAGCATCCAATACCTTTCAACGCATGGGGCGTTTGCCGGAGGATAAAGAAGAATTGTTAGATACACTCTGCTATCCCTGTGGATATTCAATGCCAAAGATATCAACAATAAGATGCTGCAAGCCCTTCATCGGACTTGGGATGGGTATGTCAAGAACATACATTAAACCTAATGCAAAAGCAATGACATACAGGAAAGAAAAAGCAGCAAGTTCCCGCCATTCCTTTCTTTTTATCAGCCCCGGAACATTGATGATTAGGATGAAAGCATAAATCAATAAAAGAAATATCAAGCTTCCTTCCCCCCTTCCGGCTTAGGCAAACCGCGTATTCTCGCAATCACTATTGATAAGAGCGGAAAAATAAAGATAAGCGGAACAGAATATATAATGCCCGCATTTTGGGTAATCATGGCATGATCTACGGGTGACTGGAAAACAGTTGCTGCAATAATGACCTCGATGCCGGCGATAGGTAGAACCAGGGGCAAATATGACGTTAAGCCGAATAACTGTCCCAGCGCCGCTGATAATACATAAAAGAAAATGCTGCATTTTAAAAATACCAATACTGTCTGTGCTATGCCTACCAGAAAGTCCATCCTTGTCAGCACAGTCCCAATATTGATAAGACGGATTGACTGAAACGATGTTGAAGTCCATATGGTCTGCGTTTTTCCTAAAACGGCTGTGTTTCTGACAGCCACGCCAAGAAGACTCACTGCGCCGATTAATAGCCCAAAAAAAGTACTTTTAGCCGCAAGCTCAGTTCTATTCAGGCACCCCATAATCATCAAAAAAACGACTGTTTCACCAAAGGGAATGACCGACATAATATGAATACCCTGAAAGATTCTTATAAAGGGCAGCTCGAAAAGCGGCAGAAAGTTGGAGAAATCCATTTGGTCAATCAGAAGGATGAAGTTGCTAATTATTACAAACAGCCCAGAAACAACAAATAGATGGCTGATCCTTGCCAATACTTCTAAACCCTTTGTCGCCGCATAAGCACAGGTTGCAGCAAAAACAACCAATAGGAAAACAAAGGGCATATCCTCTACTAAAAAAGTCATATAGAGCTCGCCTACATCACGAACATTAAAAGATAAAGTCATCATAAAAAAGAAAATATAATACAGGGAGACAGCTTTACCCAGAAAAGGGCCATAGACCATATCATTAATTTGTATTAAATTCATGCCTGGAAACATTTTTGAAAGTAATACATAGGAAAGAACAACAGGGGCTGTTATAATCAGTCCTGCTATGATGACCATCCACGTTTGGTGTTCAGTTATTCCAACTGCAAAATCTATTAATAGAGCTGAGCCCTGAACAAAACCGGCAATTAAGAAAAGCAATTGCTGGCTGCTGATTTTCCCTTTTTCAATGCTCATGTTATTTCTCCTCTTTTTTGGGTGATACCGGTTTTTTCAATAAATCTGTTTTAATTATCTTGGTTTCTGCGTTAATGTTAAGCTGGATGGTTGGATAGATTTCATCCCAGTTTTTTTCGATTTTTTTCCACTGTTCGCTGTATTTTTTATGTAGCATTTCGCCAAACCCAAAAATATCAGCGTTGAACTCTTTGGACTTGTCAAAGGCTGCCATGATTTCCTGATGGATAATCTCTGCTGAAGCCTCTTGTATTTTTTCAAACATTTCATTGGTTGCCAGGTTTTCGGTCGTAGTCTGTTCTGAAAGGCTCGTCTCGGCTTTTATTTTTATCTGAAAAGCAATTTTGTCATCCTCCATGACAGGTGTTACCTGGCCTTTAGCTTTCATAATTTCCAGAATAGCCTTGCCTTTTCCATCTGGTAAAGAAACATCGAGTACCCCGCTTTCAACTTTGCCAAGTACCCATAAAAGCCCCCGGGCTTCATCATGGTTTAACTTGCCAACCATCTTACCATCTTTAAAAACAACCATGCCCGACACATAGATGTCCTCGGACTCCTCCTCCTTAACAATGCTGAGCAAAGGGGCAATCTGAGCTGTTGTACCACTCATCAGACTTGAAGCAAAATCTTTCATATTCACTTTATAAAGATGGGACGTAAAGCCATAGGTCTCAACAAGCTTTGCAATATTCAAAGCAGGATACTTTTCAGTTTCAGGTTTGGCATCCATAACGTCCGAGGCCTTATCCTCGGCAACGAGGATCAGTGCAGTAGGCCTCATTTCATGGGCACGTAAAAAGAAATCGAGATATTTCTGCAAGCCCTCTGCTGCGATATCATTCCCGAAAATCACAGCCTGATTATGGGATATAAAGAGCCTGTTTCCTGTCATGTGGGTTATTTGCCTTACCGCTTCAAAAATAGAATCCCCTTTGCTGGAAACATTCCAAAACGGTTTTCCTTCTCCTCCTCCGCCTGAACTTGATGGCCCTCCTCCCGATGAACTCACATTAACGATCTGGGCTGTCAGTGAAATTTGTCCGCCTTCCCCTTTATCAACTCCCATACCTATAACGATTTCCAAATCATTGATTTCCCTTGCACCCAGACAGCCCGATAAGGTAAGCATCATAAAAAAGTATAAAACTAACTTTACCATTGATAAGCAGGTCTTTTTTCTCATTGCCGCCTCGCTCCTTCTATTGGGAATCACTGTTGTCTTGGGTATTTGGCGATGGCATTAAGCCCGGACCTTGGTTGTAGGGATCTCCATCGTCCCAGGTAATAGCCGTAGGCCGCTTTGTCATGGACCACAACGGCATCCTGAAAAAAACATCCTTTAAGCCTGCAAGATTCAACGGTACAACTGGCCATAAGTAGGGTGTTCCAAAAGAGCGTAAAGATGCAAGATGAAGCAGGGTTGCCAAAAGGCCCATTATTATCCCAAAACCACCAGCAATTCCGGCAAGGGCAAGATAGATATACCGCAATACCGTTCCCGAGTCGGTCTGTGCCGGAACAGCAAAACTTGCAATGGCCGTGGCAGATACAACAATAACCATGATTGGACTTATAAGACCTGCTTCAACAGATGCCTGTCCCAGCACAATAGCTCCAACAATACCGACGGTTTGTCCTACTGGCTTCGGCAACCGTACCCCCGCTTCTCTTAATAAATCAAAGGCAAATAGCATCAGAAAAGCTTCCAGGATTGCGGGAAAGGGGACTCTTTCACGCCCTTCTGCTATAGATATCAAAAGCTGTGTAGGTATCAGCTCCTGGTGGAAAACAGTCAATGCGACGTAAATTGCAGGGCCCAGAGTACTAATGATATATGACAAAAACCTTATTATCCGTATAATGCTTACAAAAAACGGTCGTGCATAATAGTCTTCCACACTCTGGAAGCTTTCTATAAACACCATGGGCACTACAAGAACAAAAGGTGTACCGTCCACCAGAATAGCCGCACGGCCCTCGAGTATCTTAGCGGCTACCTTATCAGGTTTTTCGCAGTTTGAAACTGTAGGAAAGATAGAGCCGGGACTATCCTCAATATATTGCTCAATATAGCCTGATTCCAGAATGGCTTCAATCTTCACTCTGTTCAGCCGTCTTCTGATTTCTTCAATCAGTTTCGGATTGACCAAACTTCTTATATAAACAATGTATACATCCGTTTTTGACTTATCACCCATGACAAATCTTTCTACACATAGGTCAGTGTCTTTAATCTTTCTTCGGATAAGCGCAATATTTACACTCACATCTTCAATAAAGCCTTCTCTTGGCCCACGTACAACAACCTCTGTTCCTGGTTCTTCAATACTACGGGACTTCCCCTTTCCTAATCTGACAGCCAAAGCCTCGTTTGAGCCATGTATCAAGAGAATGGCTGAGCCTGCCAATAAATTGTCAAGCAAGCTGCTTAACAGATTCACTTTCAGGTAATCTGTCACCGAAAGGATATTCCTGCTGATGGTATCAATCTGGGTAAAATCCATATCCACAGTATTATGGAGCATCAATGAATCATACAATAATGGCTGCAGGATGTTTTTATTGATTTCTTCCTTATCGGCTAAGCTATTGATAAAAACCAGAGCACCCTTAAACCTTCTGTCATGCCCAAAGTTAAACTCGTGAAACGTCACATCACTGCTGTCGCGCAAAATTTCTTTGATGACTGCCAGGTTTTTGTCTAAATCAGAGGATAGCGGGTCACCGTTGCTCCCGGCCGTATCGGTATTCTCATTCATATATTTATCTTTGCTCTTTAATGAATTGTTAAAGAGAAATTTCCTGAAAATATACCCAAGCATATATATTTCTTCCTAAGCAGTTTTTGTTTATTTTTCGGCACTCATCGGAAATTTATGCATGGAGTTAAAAAGCACTGATTCGTTTATTATTTGTATAAATTGATGCAAACTATCACACCAGTAAAAAAATAAGAGCAACAGACTTTAAGCCGCCGCCCTGTAATTAATGAACTGCATTGTTCTAACTTATTTATCTGCGTGCTCACCTTAGCAAATCAAACCGCCGTGAAAATAGCACTCATATACTTTAGTTTCATTGCAGTAAATTTCTTCATGGCCCTGAAACCAGGCGAAATCACCCACCACCTTGCATTTGTATAAATATTCTCCTGACTGGTAATATTCCGGCCCTCGATAGGGCATATTTTTATGGGCTTTGGTAAGAGCCTCCTTTAAGAAATTCCCGCTGAATTGCTCTTCTAGAACCCGCCCCATATAATTCATGGCATAAACGGCTTTACCATCCTGCCAGATGGCTTCCTGGCCTGCAAAATGCTCTCCTCCCAAATAGGTATCATGGTAGGTGAAGGGGCCATTGGTATACTGAAAATCATGGGAGTCAAATCTCGTGGAAGACGTTTCGTTCATGGAAGCCGCATATGTATTTCTATTGGCTTCAAGTCTGAATTCAATCAGTTTATCCAGCTCCGTCATTGCTTTGCCCGGAATATTGAAGGTACACTCCTGGTCCTTGACAAGAAAATCAATGGTTACATTAAGCAAATTGCTGATTTGGATCAGATTTGAAATATCCGGATAGACCTGACCCGACTCCCATTTGGCAACGGCCTGCCTTGATACATCCAGTCGCTCAGCCATTTCCTCCTGGGTAAGGCCCCTGTTCTTTCTAAGTAATTGCAGCTTTTCAGAAAAGATCATCATCGTCACCTCAAGATTATTATAACGTGGCCAGGTCGTATTACGTATACCCCGACAGTTGCAAATATGCCACTTTTGTTATACAACACCTGATTCAGCCCTCCAACATTATAAAACCGTTCTGCCCTTCAGCAGAACGGTTTCAGCTTATTCCCAGGATTCTTTCGTTATCTTATTTATCATCGCATTCAGGAGAAGAAAGCATTCGGATGATGCGCGTGTAGGAACTGTGATTTGAATAGTGACTGCAAACATTTATCTTGTTTTCGCAGCATTCACACGCTGAAATCGAGATCATATCTGGTCCCGTGTGAGAAAAGCATGCGCATTCACGAATCTTACTGCCGGATAATCTCCGTTTATGGTGCTGAGCGCTATTACGTTATCCTTGCCGAAACGTTCATTTAGTATTTTCAATGCTTCCTGGTTCATAATAAACTCCTTTACGCGATCGCAACAGGATATTTGGGCAGGCAGACTAAAATAGAATCTTTGCTGTCTATTTTGCCTTTATGGGGAACAGCAAATCGAGTTGAACACATTGTGTCGCATTTTCATCCCCTGCAAAGTATGAATATGCATTAAGCTGTTCTTCTAATAAACCATTCATCCCGGACGGTTCCCGTGCGTCATATTCATATTCGCTGTTGTTCATGACCCATTGGCTAAGAAGCTGCCATTCATGGAAATCACCCATTTTAATGCAATGGGCCGCATAAAGCCCTCCCTCAAAGTGTTTTTTCTGCAGATAAGATGGAACAACCAGATCCTCAGGTATGGTCACCCAGAATTCATACCCATAGGTTTCGTTGCCAGTGGGTGTCGGATTATTGAATCCAAACACTCTCAAGTCGGGTTTGATTTTTGGAAGCTCAATGCTTCTAATAAACGCCTGCAAAGGTTTCATTGCGTTTTCTTCGGGATTATCTCCAAAATAGTGACTTGCCGCAACGGTGCAAGGCGGTAAATGAATAATACGTACATTCTTTAGGGTTGATAAAACCTCATTTGCTTTGTTCAGGTCATCCATAGAACAATCCTCCTTAAGTTTAATCTTCGAGAGACTCAGCGTTTGAATGATACTTAGAAGATCAGCATCATTGAGCATATCAAGCTCAATATTCGTATTCGCCAACGTATTCATGCGCGTAATAAATGCGTTCAGAATATCTCGTATTGTTTGGAGCGCAGTTATTTCGGAATTAACCTCATCAATACTTTCCTGAAAAATTCTGATCATTTCCGCCTGCTCAATATCGCTAAATATCAAAGCAATCTTTTTCAACGGAATACGCAGCTTTCGCAGTGCGATTATCTGCTGAAGGCGCCTTAAAGCAGATTCATCATACATACGATACGCATAATCTTGTTGGCGAGTGCTGGGTAAAAGGCCGATTTGATCATAATATCGAAGCATTCTTGCTGTAACATTGAAGGCCTTTGTAACCTCGCTGATGGTCATTAGTTTCATCTGTTCACCTCATTTCTCGATGACTAGAATTGTAATGGATGACACGACGTCAAAGTCAAGAGGTATTGATGTTTGAATTTCCGCTTATTTTAGATAATGCTATGGTCTATTTATTTTGTTGATATATGGACGGCATCGTCAGAACGACATCACTATAAATCTTGAATCCCATTTTTTCATAAAAACCTGCTATATGCTTTTCTGTCTGAACCAGCTTCCTGTGCCTTTAAATGATGGTGTATCCATTGATCAACTATCCTGGCTGCTTCCTCAGAAGTGAGACTAGAAGTATCAAAGAGCGTCATCGCTGGCTCTGTCTTATTTGCATTATCCTTTAGCCATCGATTGAATTCCAACGAGCTTTTCACCCAATTTTCATCAGTCACGCCTCTTCCAACACGCATACGCCGCTCAAGCACCTCATCATCGCATACAATGGCAAGGTAATAAATCTCTGAAAACAAACTTCTGGCGTTGCATACTTCAAACTGTTTTGGGACTGAACAACCGCAAAGTACGACCGGTTTTCCAATCTGAGATATATTTGCACACACATTCAGCCATAGCTCACGATATGAACGATAATCATCCTCGGGTGTGTTATAGACATCATGCCATAGTAGATCACTTTCCATGACGATATACTCAGTCTCGTTTTTGAAAAGTACTTCAGAAGTCGTAGATTTGCCTACACAGCTTGCTCCAGTAATAATGAACAAAGGGAGTTTTTTGGTAGGTTCCATTTATCTGCACCCCACAACAATAATGCTATTCTCTTTGATTGTGTAGAATGACTTTTCATGTACCAGTATAAACTCAATGCTGGACTCAAGAGGGAAAGTCTTGCCATGCAAAATATTACACTATTCTTTGAAAGTCTTTACTATTAAATCTACGGCATAGGCTCTCGCATACTTTGCTTGAAAATCACTGACGAAAACAGTATTTTCTGACGAGGGTTTAACAAGCATTGCAGGATAAACAGCCAGCTTCTTGGATATGTTATTTTTTTCTGCTATAATACCTTCTTTGGTTTCCCGAAGTATGATCCCATAGTCCCCGAGGATACGCTTCAGGGGTTCAAGAATTCTAACCTGGCACTCTGGAGGTATTGAGCCAGCCAGTGTTCCATCTTTTGCCCAGCTTAGTAGTTCTTTTGCAGCATGTCGGTCCAGCAATGAATGATACAATTTATTCCGATAGTGTTTTAAGCATTCATGACACGCATTTTCACAATTGCAGTTGCTTAACATATTACCAGTATCATCCAACAACTCTCCAATACGGTTTGCTATACCAGAAGAATAACCAGCCCCACTTGACAAGCTATCGTATAGGTAGATATCAACATAGGCAGCTTGATTCCTCTCACGGATACGGAATCCCGCATTAAGTTCAGTAAATTCAATGTCCAAAAGCTGGCTGGCCTGGAGCCGCAAAGCTTCGGCCAGTGTACAGGCTGCACGAACAACCCAAGGATTTTCTTTGCGGGAAACATTGATTTTTTCTGTATCTAGTGCGATTTCAAGTACCATCATGTCCGTAACAAAATCCAATCCTATTGTAAAATTCTCGGCATTGTAATGTTTACATGGATTTGTTTTGAAATTGGGGTGGGAGCGATAAGGGCGTCCAATGTCTTTACCCCGTCCATCTTTGAATGCGCTCATATCATGGCCTGGTACTGCAGCACCGCATTCAGGGCAAATCATAAATCCTTTCTTCAATAAACCACGATTTCGCATAATGATTCTCTGACTCGGACGCTTAGCTAATCCTGCATATATGTAACCATCAATATCGCACAGGTTATCTTGAGTTGGTAGTGCAGAATATTCTGGGGGTTCAGCAGAAGAGTATGTTTCAATAAGCTGGGCCTGAACAGCAGCTTTGCCATTTACCGGAGCAAAACCCCACGGACGGACCATCGGCAGATCGTACTTTGCGGTTCTCCCACACAAAGGGCAGTTTCCATCATGCAAATCATCTAACAGGCCAAACCATCCACACGAACAAGTAAAGATTTGCTTAACATAATTAGGATCTTCCATAAATGCTTTTGCCGGTGTAGATAATTTCCCTCTACGTTTTTCACTGTCACGGTAATACAGACCTCCAATTTGGTACATGTTCTTGTTTACAACGATAGCACGTCCAGGAGCATATTCGCTGATGGCCACATCCAGCCCGCGCTCCACCTGGTGTTCCACCTGTCCTTTCTCGTCAAATATAAAGATACTGACGACATTTTTCGGGAAAGAATAAGTCGGTATGATTCCCTCTTCAAATAAGGAGTCAAGCATGCTTTTACCCGGATTATCTGCAGTAGGCCCATACAATTCTGGATGCAACGTTCTTTTTTTGTCCAGATTATCAAGAGCATTAACCAGTTGTTGTTTATGTGAAGCGATAAACCTGTCATTACAATAGTCCAACAGAATACTGTTCCGGTAATCCATAAACCCCTCGATGAATGCTTGGAAACCTTCATAATCCTTTTCAAAAAATTCAATTACTTCTGTGGAGTCAATACCTTTTTTAACAGAATCAAGATAACTCTGAATTGCAATCAGGTTCATATGCCGCCAAAGCAATTTTTCATTCATGACATCAAGCCATGGACGGCGTGGCTCCCCACGAAGCATGGATGACGGAATGTTGAAGTATCTTGTATCGTGTGCCTCATCCTCACAAAAGGTAATTATGGTGGATAGGCCCGCTCCCCGACGTCCAGCGCGACCGGCGCGTTGTTGATAATTCTCGCGCATGGGAGGCACATTCCGTAACCCAACTGCAACGAGGGATCCAATATCTATACCGACTTCCATGGTTGTCGTACAGCTCAATATATCTACCGGAGATTCGTTCTCCTGCAGCAAGTCCTGGAATCTCATTTCGTATTGCTCGGTCTGGGACCACAGCTTGTCACGCTGATCCTTGTGTGACAACTGGGCAGTGTGTTCCTCTGTATCAATTATATGTATCCTACCGCCCGCGAGGGCATCGATAACAGGTTTACGCCAGAAATCCATGGCTTTATATTCCTGCGGGGTGACTTTTTCAAGTTTGTCGTGCCTGCAGAAAGGACACTTATTTTTAAGAGAAAAAGCTGTAATTCCAGAACACTGTTTACATTTCAGCCAGTCATGCGATAATCCGCTGCGTACCCTGACACGTGACAGTTGCATATAGTAACGGTCCTCAGAACCATCGAGAAACTCATCATGCAATATTTTTCGCCAGGTATTCGCTTCAGTAGAATTATCCTTCCATCCCATAATAGAAAGCAGAGTTCTGGAAAAACTCCAGTCTTTTGGAAGGCCAAGTCGACGATAGGAGGACAGCACTTCTGTGCGTCTGTCATCATCGATTTTATGCCCCAATGCCCCATAGGTATTAAAAATTTCCATTGCCCATGCATTAAAGAATGAGATAAATTCTTGTTCTGTTATATCAATCCCTGATTCTTCAAGAGCATAAAGTGCATTTTCAAGTGCTTCTTCAGTCGGCTCTATCCAGGCAAGCGCTGTGGTATAAATCGTATTGTAACCACTACAGATTAACCGGACCAAGTTTTCTTCAGCCATCGCCGGAGCATTGCTGAATGTAAGATCTGGTGAAAATTCTTTATTATTTTTTCGCTTTCTTTCTTCTTTTTTTCGCAACGAATTGCAAGTATCAATAAATTTTTCACGGCTTTCCCCATGGAACATATGGATATTTCTCTTTGCTGCCTCCCAGACAAAGAAGCCATACAAATCATCCAGCGTCAGTGATCTGCCAGAACGCTCCATTGCGTTTACGGCAAGCATGAACAGTTGCATGAAAACCTGTTCATCAGATGCCTGTGACATATCCAAGGCAAGCCGAGCAGCCCTCTGGCGGCTGTCAGAAAATAATAGCACCTTTCTGCCCTGGTTCGGGTATTTATTCACATCTGTTTTGGACGGGACTGCTGGTTGTGAATAAAACTGTGTTTTTACAAGATTGTAAAAAGACTGATTTCCTCTCGTCGCAAACGAAGTGAGCTGTGCTCTGCCCAACACTTGTCTGCAGTGTGGACAGGATGAAAATGTTTGCACATTTGGGCGTTTTTTGTGCTCATACTCACTGTAATACAGTTTTATCACTCCATGTCGATTTTGCGTCGTATCATCATCAAAATATAAAAGGCCACTTTGAGAATCAAGATAACACGGTTTAAAAGGATAATCCCCTGAACTTTTGTACGACACACCTTCCCTTGGGATAAAAAGATGAATTTCTCGCATATTGTCATCATAGTATAACCCGGGATGCCTCCAGCAAAAAGTTTTACCGCTAGTTTGGCTGACAAATGCTTTGAAAAACAACGCACCACACCGACGATCATTAATGAGCTCGTATACCATTCCGCCGCAGTCCGGGCAAGTATACAGGTTATCCCGGATAAAAATCTGACCGATGGTCACACCATCATATTTTTGGGCTTTTTTGCACTGGGGATTTGTGCATGCATATACTCCTCTCAGGCCACGGAACAACATATGCAAACGCACGGAAAACAAGGATTCCCCTTTCGCATTGACAGCACAGGCTGCTATGCTGAGAGCAGCATAAACTGCCAACCGTGCTTGTTCAGAAGGTAACCCGTCGAATATTTCTTTTGCAATTTCATCAATTGAACGTGCACATCCTCGGCAAAACTGGTATAGATCTTCAAATTGCTTATATGATCGGATATTTTCATAAAGCCATACTCCAGCTTCTTTCAGGTTACAGAAGCAGGGAGCGATTCCACTCCAAAAATGATTGATATTCTCCAGTATACCCTTCTCATTGTCAGAATCCTTCCACTGGAGAAAACGTTCAGGATCCAGTGAAAACACCGGATGATTGCTTTCTTCTTCAATAGAGCCAATGATATAGTGGAATGAATCCTTTTTTGCAGAGGTCAGCATCTGCGCAAAGGTTTTCACAGCTACATCATCTTCTGGCGTTTTATTTGGTAGGCTGGCTGTTGTCAGGATAAACTGAACACGATCCCGCGAAATGCCAAGCTTATGAAACAGTCGACGAATCAGCAATGCCACTTCTCCACCTGAAGAACCGCGATACATGTGCGCCTCGTCTATGACAAACAGAAGCTTGTTGTTATTGTCAATACTGAGCCAGTCTTTTGTAGATTTCCATATATTTTCTTCCTGGCAGCGAAGAAGCATGTATTCCAGCATGCAATAGTTTGTTATCAGTATATCCGGGCAATTACGCTGCATTTCAAAACGGGTAACCAATTCTGCATCTTCCGGAAGGGTCAGATGGTTTCCTTTAGTTAGCTCATCAATAAATAAGGATAGGTCCTTTTTTGCAGGAATCTTCCCTTCTCTCTGTAAAAGCCGGAATCTCTCCATATCATTCTCATCTTTCGGCAATAAACGCGAAAGGGAGCATGCCAGTTCCTTATCTTCCTGGGGTGACGGACATTTTCCTGGATAAGGGGTTCTTCCCGTGTACATGCCAAATTGAGGCCGACGATTGTCTTCACCAGTAAATGAACGAAAGATATTAAGAAACGTATCTGTTCCGAGGATACAGCGCAACCGGCTGATTTGATCGGCTACCAGTGCATTCATGGGGTACATAATAATTACTCGAATGCCGCGCTGCTTCCAGGCCTCTGGTGATAATCTGGCTTCTGAACAGAGTTTTGTAATCAGCGGCCAAGTAAAACATTCTGTTTTACCTGAACCAGTACCCGTGGACACAAGCAAATCATTCCCTGCGAGGAAGCTTTGCAGGGCTACAATCTGATGTATAAAAGGCTTTTTGAAAACACCAAGATTATGATCCGCAAGGGACATGAAAAAATCCTTGAGCCACTTTGGAATATCAGCTTCATTAAATCCTTTCTCTGCTGTTTTATATGCAGGAGGAAATTCGATAAATGGTGTTTGCCAGAGTACTCCGTGTTCTTCCAGCTTATCCTGGAGAGCGGTTAAAAGCAAGTTATTTTTCCCGAAATACTGGGATTTGATATAACTAACAAGTTCAGTACGTAATTTCGTATGAATTGATTTTACTGTTTCCATACCTCACATCCCCTTGCATATGCGATACCCCATGCGTCTGAATAAATCGACGATCATTGGCAGTAGTTGGATTGAAATAATTCTTTTGAACCACATATTTTCAACTGGCCAGCTGTACAGTTCGACAAAATTTTGCTCAAATGATGGTAATAGATGATTGAAGTATATGACCGCAATAGTATCGTCCGGCTTTATTACCAGAAAAGGTGGGTTACCGGAGCAAACTCTTAAAGCCAGCGCAATACGAAAGTATTCGCCTTCGTCAACACACCATGAGGGAAGTGTATAGAATTCAATCACATCATGAATCCTTAACAGTTTATACACACGTTCACCATTATGCTTTGAACGACAGAAGGAAATACCTGTTCCTGGTAGTCTTGTTGTCCAGTAGCTATTTGAACTGCTGTCAAAAGTATTAATGTATTCAACATCATCCGGAAGTTTATCGACAACCTTCCAGGTTATACCTCTCTCAAAAGCCTGATACCATTCCATAATGCCTGTTCTTTCAAGGTGAAACATTTCGGCAAGGGTATTGGTTACACCCTCAATCTCCTTATTTGAATAGGTGCCTGCGCCACTCATGGCTGTTACTGTCCACGGCAGTTGACCCCGTGTATAGAAAATTTTATTATATTTTGCTTGTGTTGTAGGAGGATATGTCAGCCGATTGCTCCTATGAAGAATATAGCCGGTCTTAATGTACAGCCTACGAATGTATTCCGGAATATTAAGTTCGCTGGTTTTTGTATCTCCAAGTGCATTATAAGCTCCGAGTATCATTTTCCCTCTTTTGAGAATGTGTTGCATGGACACGCTGTTATTTTCTATACCAAACAGCGAATCATCATCGTAATCGTAAGTGGCGGCAAGCATATTTATACCAATACTGCTATACAATACGCGTTGCTTCCAACTGTCCAAGGATTCTTTGCTTCCCTTTTTAATATCCAGTTGCTCGGAAACTGTATGAATAAATTCATTCATCATTCGGATCACCTATCAAAGTACTAAGGTTTTTTTTCTCTTTTTCACTCAACGATGAAGACGTGATCAGGTCCATAAGAGATTCACGAAAACCCAGTGACAGCATTATTGGGACGGTCTGTAGGAGAAACAGATCAAATGCAGTAATGGAACCTCTAATTCCGGCAGCACCTTCTGCTATTTTTTTGCATTGCCCCAGCGCAAAAGGAGTAAGGGTATGATTTGGCAGAGAAATTAGACATGCAGCCTCCGTCTTTTCAAGTTTTTCATCGCAAACACATCCTAAAAATTCATTTTTAGCCGTGAATTGGATAAAGAAATCAGTAAAAACAGGCAAAGCATAATTGTATATGCCTCTTGGTTCAATAGCCAATTCCTCTGATGTGGGCAATATAAAACATATGTATGGAGCATTTTGCAATGTAGATAACCTGAAAAAACCATTTCCCTGAAAGGCATCATGAACTGCAATTATGTCTGTTTTTGGGACCTTAGCGATCAATTCGATTTCAAAATCACTGTTATATACGATTCTGTGCGCAGTTTTATTTGTTATAGCAGCGCTAAATGCATCTATAACAGTATCTGCTCCGTATCCGGCAATAATAAGGGGTATTCTGAGCATATAGGCTGATATTAAATATGAAGCCAGAGCGGAGCACCGATCTTTTTTGACACCTGCGTTCTCGAGATTTTCTTTCAAGCAATCGTGCAACTCACTGATACTCTCAATCATTTCAGGTTCATCAGTTATCTCCCTCCCCCAGGTAATACTGGAATCATCCTTGCTATCAGATGACATATACCGGTTCGGAGTAAACAATATATACTCGGCAAGAAAATCTGCAACATCGTTTTCAGCTGATTTTATTTTTTCCCGTACCTGTGAAACAACTTTTTCCGCAATTTGAATGTGCTGTGAAAACTGATTCTGAAGGTCCGTAATTCTTTGCTCCAGCACTGACTTTTTTTCTTTCAGTATTACACAATCGTTCTGGAGTTTTTCCAGTTTTCCGTTCTCGATGAGAATTTGCTTTTTTACAGTTTCTAGTTCCTCATTCGCTTTTTGCAGTTCTGAAGCATGTACCTGTTCCCAGTTTTTCCGAACCAAATCCTGAAACATTTCCGCAATCCTGGTATTTCCTTCAATCAGCCGTGTCATTACTTGTGCATCAAAGTCATTGCAATTAAAAAATGACTCACATTTTCGGATAAAATCATCCATGTATGTGCGCGCAGTATAAATATCACACATACATGCAGAAGCAATTTTTTCTTCGATTGAAAGACTGGGTATAAAGCTGAGAAAATACTTAACGGTTATTCTCTCATTCCTCGAAAGGCTCGGATTGCATTTCTTAAGGTTGCTTTGGATAATTTCTTTTACTATTACTTCTGGACTTTTTACTAATTCTACGGACTCTGGTCTATTCAATGTAAGTTTTTTGTAATAATAGAGAAATATTCCCGGAAGATAACGGGTAGAGAATTGTGCAATATCATTGATGTTGACATTATAGACAAACAGACAATAGATGTCATCCTTCAGGGTCGCTTTGGCTTTTGGACCGACACTAATGTTAAAATCCGTACCTTTGCAATAAATACATGCTCTTTCGGTATCATTGATATGCCTGAATTCGAATAAGTAATCATGGGACGGGTCTATATTATCAATCCCCTCTAGTAACAGTTTTTTCAGGTTGCTAATATTGCGCAGTTTGTCCGCTTTAATATATTCAATCCAGCGTAGTTCACTATTAGGATAAGATTTATAACCGTATTTATCCTCGGGCGGTGTGGGCTTCACATCCCAAAAATCTACAGTTCCCTTCTTTGGAATGGAAGGAGCAGGATGAAATATTAAATCGGTAATATTGATGTTACGCCCATATGCATTCAGTTCGAGCACCGTACCTGGTAGACAGGGGACGAGCAAATTATCCTTAACATCAGCGATTCTATGTAAGCGCGGCCCTTTACTAGAATCAATCGACACACACAGGGAAGTAATGATTTCTTCATTCATTCTGACTTGTCCCTCCAAGATTCATTTTCAACCAGTCAAACGCTTGCCTGGATATAGCACCATGGCGTAACTTTTTTAGCAGCCAGATCTTTGTACGCGGTATAGACGACATTTTACTTGCAATTGCACCAAAGGTATGCGGGATTTTTATCTCCTGGCCTCGAAGACCTATTAATGTTTTAAGTATTTCATGATCATTCTGGCGCTGACTTCTTTTTTCACGAACAAAGCTAGCTGACCAGACCAGATCTAATCCCTGGTAAATACGGTACGAGCGGTTATATGTTACTTCAATTGTAAGGGGTTTACCTCCGTTTGTCGCACCCCTGTCGATCACTGTGTCATTCTTTACAGTTTCAATAAAGCCGTCATATTCTGTTTTTACACAGATAACTTTTCCCCGTGGCAAAGACTTTTGTGTTCCCTGCTCAATTGATTTACCATCTTTGTCCAAAACAGAAACCCCGGGTGAGCAATAATACCTTTCTATGGGCACAACTGGGCGTAGAATAAGATACCGCAGCACACTTGTGCGGTTTTTAAATCTGCTGACGGTTAATATTTTCTCTGAATGTCCATCAACAGAAAACAGCAAGTTCTCCCCCTGGCTAATTGAGTGTTTAACTGGCGGGTGTATCTCGACATACCCTTCTGTCTTGTAAAAATATGCCTTTGTACCAGAATAAAAGAGGACATGGGAAGAGTATACTGCTGGTGGCCACAAGTGCGCAATAATTGCAGCTTTATCCGTTAATCGGGCTCCATAGCGAAGGAAAAATTCTGCTGCTTTTTTCGAAATACATTCGGCATTAACGCGGTAAATCTTCCAGCCATTAATGGTTATCGTTTCTTCCAGGTTAATATTGACTGTAGGAGCGATATGCTGCTTTGTTAACAATAGATAGTTTCTACCAACTTCAACATTTGCATTCCTAGGTAACCGCTTGCCCGTTTCTTCATCAAAAAGTGTTCCATTTGCATTGAATCCTTCTACTGTACGAGGCCAATGGTACCTGTCGAGAACCGTATAGTCCAGTAAATATTGCTCAGAAAAAACATCACCAACGGACAAATACGTCATGTATTCAGTGGATAACCTGTCATAATTGATGCTGAATCGACGTATTACTTGCCCATTTTTTAATGATATGCTTAACTGTGCATTTTCATTGATTGCTTTTTCCATATCGGCTTCTGTAACCGGGGGAACCCCGATATAGATTTCTACCGTGTCTGCATCGATTTTTATTCGAAGGGGGAGGGAAAAACCAAGAGGATTTAATTTATAGTAATAAGATGATTTAGTTTTTTCAACACAGTCTTCACTGCCGACAGGGTGCTTGAAATATGGTTGATATTCACCCACAACAAACGAAACATACTGTTGACATATGTCACACATAAACATTTCTGAAGATGCTCTCGCACCATGAGAACATATTTTTTGAGCTTCAGAAGGTGTGGTGTGTACCCAACCATGTGTATCATTCCATTTGCAAACATGTCCCAGAGGCATATGGCACCATCTTTATCATTTTCGTTTTTTTATTCTATTATATAACAAAATGTGATATTTTTAAATCAGAATTGAGAATAATCGAGTAGTATCACTGATTATCACTTTGCTTTGTGTGGACATGATCTGTTTATGCTAGTTTAAGCCCCTGCCATTCCAGATAATTCATTGTTGTCCAATTTGTAAGGTGTGTTATAGACATCATGCCATAGTAGATCACTTTCCATGACGATATAATCAGTCTCGTTTTTGAAAAGCACTTCAGAAAGTCGAAGATTTGCCCACACAGCTTGCTCCAGTAATAATGAATTAAGGGAGTTTTTTGGTAGGTTTCATTAATCTGCACCTCACAATAGAAATGATTATCTTTCATTGGCAGTATAGAAAGTCACTCGTTACCACGTTTTGCTGCAAAGCTCTCAATCAATCAGCCCTTTTTTATCATTTACCTCCTGTAATTCGCAGCAAATTTACATAATATGTTTTAAAAGGATTAAAGCTCTATCAATCTCTTTTCTTATACGTCCTCTTTTATCAGAAAGAAGGGCTATCCCGCTTTTCTCGGCTAATATTGCGGATTGACTATAGTCATAGGAATAATAATTGCTCCTGAATCCATTAAGCAACACTACGCAACTTCATCATTTACGCTTTTAATTTTACCATATTCCTAATACAGAGGCTCCATTGCTTTGCAGCATGGAGCCTCTGTATTCTACTCCCCACAGTGATATCCTTGCATATATCCAAATGTTATCTGACTGCTCCAATTGCAATCCATTCTCCGTCTGAAGTGTAGGGGCTTCCAGTCAAGTCATTCCAGACATATTTGGCATTAAACCCGGCTGTATTTAGCACTTCCTTTATTGAATCCAGTGAATAATCATAGAACCAATTTCTATAAACCTTACAGCCATACTCATCCACAACAATATACTGGTCCAGCCACGTATCTTCCTCGGGATAATCAAACCCCTGTTCAAGAACAAGATGCTTTCCATGACGCCAGAAACCACCCTCGATTATATACCAGCCATTCTTTAGACCATATTTCATTCGATGTGTTCTTGTTGTTACATCAAAAATGAATGTGCCGTCTTCTTTCAATGCCTTATAGACTAACTGCAAAAGCCTGTCCCTCATTGCATCAGAAAAGGTATTCAGCTCTCCATAGATCTGAATCACTGCATCAAATTCATTGGTATAATCCATGTCAAAGAAATTCATGCAACGATAGTCAATGTTGAGCCCTGATTCTTTGGCCCTCCTTCTTGCATATTCAATGGAACGTTCAGATATATCCAGCCCAACCACTTCAACACCAGCCTTATACAACCTTTCAGCATAGAGCCCAGGCCCACACCCTAAGTCAAGTATAATGCCCCCACTTGTCAAGACAATTTTTTAGCTTTTCTAAGTTAGGTTCTCCTTTCTTTATTTTTGTATAATTATAACATTTATGCATTCTGTTGGAGGATGTCAAGGGCGAGCGTAA
>Ga0116192_1000715_pt1 | contig 24511 bp, 22 predicted proteins | sample AD_UKC113_MetaG_FD_89876 | JGI IMG/M metagenome (GOLD analysis project Ga0116192, IMG submission 89876) | Active sludge microbial communities of municipal wastewater-treating anaerobic digesters from Hong Kong - AD_UKC113_MetaG | ecosystem: Engineered > Bioreactor > Anaerobic > Digestate...
CGTACCCATGGAGGACGAAAAGCCATGAAAAGCGGACGCTTCGGAAAATACGGGGACCAGAAACGCCGGGAGAAAATCCGCGAGGTCCGGCGGACCCGCCGTATGGCCAACGCAAAGATCACGGGGTCCGATCCGCGAACCTCTGCCCCCGGGGCAAAAGGTCCGCGGCAGAAACCGGTTTTGCCGGACCGGACGGAAAGGGCGGAGCCCCCTGCATGAAAACCTCAACGGGCAGTGTCCGGTCCCCATGGGTCCTGGCCGCCTTTTTGGTCCTTTTGGCCGGATGCCGGTATCATCCCGACTCCCTGGCGGACATCCGCCGCCTGCCCCAGAAACCTTCCCACTACCTTTCGGCCCGGACCGCCGACCGTCCCCTGGTCACGAGGTCTCGTCAAGAAGTCCTCATGGAAGAATATGACCGGGCCTTTTTTCTGCCCTGGGACCGGGGAGGGCCCCAGGTCACCCGGCAACAGGTCACGGCACAGGTCGGGAAATACACGGAAGATCCCGGATACGGAGAGAACTACCGGAGGCACACTCATCAGTGGGCGGCCGTCATCCGGGCAAACGCCGACCTCGACGGCTATCCCAACACATGCCGGAGAGGCATCACCGTGGATCGTTCCCACCTGCGGATGCTCCCCACCCTGAGGCCGCTTTTTGCCGACCCGAACCAACCGGGAGAAGGCTATCCCTTCGACATTCTGCAGAACTCGAGCATCCCCGCCAACACCCCCGTGTTCATCTCTCACACCAGCAAGGACGGGGCTTGGTGCTACGTCGATTCGCACTACAGTTCCGGCTGGATGGATTCCCGAGACGTGGCGGCGGTGGATTCGGAATTCGTCCGGGAATGGAGAGGCCGCAAACGTATGGCCCTGGTGCGGGACCGTGTGCCCGTCCACCACCCCCAAGGCGGCTTCCTGTTTCAGGCGGACATCGGGTCCCTGTTTCCCGCCCAAGACGGGGGGGCGGACGGGACCCGCATTTGGGTCGCCGTCGCCGATTCTCGGCGAAACGCCGTCCCGGTCTCCACCACCCTTCCCCAAGATGCCGCCGTCCTTCAACCCCTCGAGCTCACCGCCCGAAATATTGCCCGCCTGGCCGACGAACTCGCGGGAGAACCCTACGGGTGGGGAGGGCTTTACTTCAACCGGGATTGCTCGGCCACCCTCAAAGACCTGTTCACCCCCTTCGGCCTCTGGCTCCCCCGCAACTCGACTCACCAGGCAAGCCGGGGCGGGCTCTACGAGGATGTAAGCGGCCTTTCGCCCAAAGAAAAGGAGACGGTCGTAAAACAGCGGGCCGTACCTTTCTTCACGCTCCTTTGGGCCCGGGGACACATCATGCTCTATTTGGGATCCTACGAGGGAGAAATCCTGGTATTTCACACCTTTTGGGGAATTCGAACCCGGGATTTCCGGGGCAGGGAAGGACGAACCGTCGTCGGCCACACGGCCGTCACGACCCTATATCCGGGAAAGGAGCTGCCCGATGCGGACCCCGATTATGCTCCCATCCTGCCGAGAATCGAGGCAATGACCTTCCTGGGGCAGGGCGGGTAGCCCCCGATGCCCGAGACTCCCCCACCGGAATCCCGCCTGCCGCTCCCCTGCGGCTGTGGGGGCCCCCTACACCGTTCCGGATTCCATCGTCTCAGGAATGGGGCCGGGGACCGTTTCCGTTTCCCCTTCCCGATCCATCGCCCGTGAAAGGGCTTCTCGGGCGCGGCGGACAAAGCTTTGAACCCGGAGTGGGTCCTTTCTCCCCCGGGGACCTTCCAGCCGGGTGTGAGCATCCACGCCCCAAGGGCGCACCACGGCGACCGCCCGGGCGACGTTTTCGGGGCAGAGTCCTCCCGCCAGGATCACGGGGCGGGGCGACCGTTCCACAATGCGGCGGCTGACGGCCCAGTTGTGGACGTTCCCCGTGGCTCCCCGGGCCCCCGTTTGGGGATCCAGCGTATCCGTGATGAAAGCATCCACCCAATCGCTGAAATCGCGGACCGCGGCTTCGAGGGTTTCGACATTGTCGGTCCCAACGATGAGGCTTTTGATGATGAACAAATCCGGGGCTGTCTTCCTCAACCGCCGGGCTTCCTCGGGGGAAATCTCCGAATGGACCTGGAGCATCTTTACGCCCAACCTGCCGCAGAGGTCCGCGAGGCTTTCGGCCCGGTTCAGGTAGGTGATCAAGACCGAACGGTTCTCGAGGTTCAGGGAGCGAATGATCTCCCTAGCCCGGTCCTCGGTGATTTCATCGTTTCCGGGGGGTTTTAGAGGAAATCCCAGGAGGTCCGCCCCGCAGTCCAAGAGCATACGGGCTTCCTGGGCATCCAACACCCCGGCAACCTGGACGATCCCTTTGGGTGCCCTCATGGGCCCTCGTCCTCGTGGTGCTCGGGGGGAAGCAGGAACTGCAGGACGGAATCGATCCTGTGCAGGGCGGCCACGATGTCCAGGAACTGTTCCGTGTCGAGGTCCCCGTGGTCCCTGATTCGCAGGAGTTCCCCCAGGCCCCGGATGACGGACCGGGTCGCCTCGAGGACGTTCAGGTCATCGTCCATGGCCTTCTGAAAGCCATGAAGGAGGCCTGCGCCCAGCTTCCCCGGCTTCCCGCCCGGAGTGCCCCTCAGAGGCACTCTCGCCATCAATTCTCCGATCCTGTTCCGTACGTCATCGAGCAATCGGCAGCGCTCCCGGAAACGCTCCCGGGTCAGGTTGATTCTCTTTCGGTGATGTCCGTAGAGGAGATAGAACCGGATATGGTCGGGGGTGCCGCCGTTTTCCAGCAGGTCCTCCGGGTACAGGATGTTGCCCACGCTCTTGGACATCTTTTTTCCGTTCACCAGCAGATGTTCGCCGTGGACCCAGCAGCGGGCGAATTCCTGTCCGGAAGCGGCTTCCATCACGGCAAGGGTATAGTCGTGGTGCCGGTACAGATTGTCCACTCCCCCACAGCACAGGTCTACCTGGAATCCCAGGTGCTGGGTGATGATGGCGGGGTCCTGAATGTTCCACGAAGGCCTGCCGGGGCCGATCTCCGTATCCCAGGACGGTTGGTCCCCTGCTTTGGACCCGTGCCACAGGATGAAATCCCCGAGGTTCCATCTCCTCCCCGGGTAGGTGTCCTTGCGAAAGCGCCTCTTCTCCCGGGGCCACCGGGACATGTCCACGCCAAAGAGCCGTCCGAAGCTTTCGCACCGGAGAGGGTCAAAAAAGATATCCCCTCCATGGCGATACGCATATCCCTTTTCCAGAAGGACCCGGATGAGGCGAACCGCATGATCGATGCTGGTGGAAGACCGGGGAATCTCCGGGGGAAGCTTGATTCGCAGCATCCGGGCCTCGGAGACAAACCGTTTCGCGATTCCTTCCGTCAGTTCCCGAACGCTCAGCCCCTCCCTCGATGCCTCGGAAATGGCCTTGTCCTCGATGTCCGTGAAATTGAGGACGCGGTCCACCCGGGACCCCTTGAATTCCAGGTACCTCTGGAGCACGTCTTCCCACAGAAAGCTGCGGTAGTTACCCAGGTGAGGTCTTCGGTAGATGGAGGGACCGCAGGTGAACATCCGCACTCTTCGATCCTCCATAGGCCGAAAGGTTTCTTTCTTCCGTGACAGGGTGTTGTAGAGTTTCAACATGGTCGGCACCACCTTCCGCCTTGGTTTTGTTTCCACGGGTTCCCAACGGATCTCCTCGATCGGCCTCTATTCTTCCCTGGTTTCTTCCAGGGTTCCGCCGGGGGTGATCAGCAACTTGTCCACCCGGTGTCCGTCCATATCGACGATCTCGATGGAGACCCCGCAGCATTCGAACCGGTCCCCGGCTCGAGGGATCCTGCCCAGGTAGGTCATGACGAAACCTCCCAGGGTCTGGTAGTAGCCTTCCCGCTCGCCCAAGAGCTCCTTCTTGATCTGAACGAGCTCCTTGAATTCGTCGATGGGCAGCATTCCGTCCACCAGCCAGGACCCGTCCGGCCTTTGAACCACTCGGGGCTCTTCCGGGGTGTCCCGGGACGAGAACTCGCCGACAATGGCCTCGAGGAGGTCGTTGAGGGTAATCAGGCCTTCCACCGTGCCGTATTCGTCTACGACCAGGCCCATTTCCATCCCCGATTCCTTGAACCGTTCCAGCACCTTCAACAGCTGCATGTCTTCGGGAACGTACAACGGCGGCTTGATACAGGCCCGCAGATCGAAGGGTTGTCCCTGGAGGCTCCGCATCAGGAGGTCCCGCACGTGAACGACCCCCAGGACCTGCCCGGCCTTGCTCTGGATCACGGGAAACCGGGAGTAGCTGCTCTTGGAAATGCGGCGCCGGATCTTGTCCGGGGATTCGTTCACATCCAGCCACTGGACCCTCTTGCGGGGAGTCATGAGCGCTCCGGCCCGGCGGTCCCCCAGCCGGAAGACTCGCTGCACCATCGCTTTCTCCGCCTCTTCGAACACTCCCGCCACGGTCCCCTGCTCGATGAGCACCTTGATCTCCTCCTGGGTCACGGGAGGCTCCTGGGAAGGACGGACGCCCGCCAGCTTCAGGACGCTTTCCGTGGAAAAGCTGAGAAGCTGAATGATCGGATTGGCGATCATGGAAAGGAAACGCATGAACGGGGCCATGACCGAGGCGATCCTTTCCGGGTGATATAGCGCCAGGCGCTTGGGAACCAGTTCTCCGAAAACCAGGGACAGGTAGGTAACCAGGAAGACCACCAGGACAAAAGCGATGGTTCCGCTGAAGGGACGGAGGGGCTCGAACTGAGAGAGCCACCGGGCCGTGCCGGCAGCCACGGTGGCCCCGCTGAACACGCCGGTGAAGACTCCGATGAGGGTGATGCCGACCTGTATGGTGGAAAGAAAGCGATTGGGGGACCCGGCCAGTTCGAGGGCGGCCGCGGCGGAGGAGCTCCCTTCCTCCGCCAGCTGCTGCAGGCGGGATTTGCGGGCGGAAATGACCGCAAACTCCGACATGGAGAACACGCCGTTAACCGTGATGAGGACCAGAATTACCAAGATTTCCAGCGTACCGGCAATAGAACGCATGATTTCCATAAACCTTTCGTTTTGCTTCGGCCCCGGGAAAGGAGCGTCAATCTTTGAGCCGGGTCTTCACCGCAATGGGCGAATGAAGGGTCCGATGCACGGGGCAGCGGTCCGCAATTTCGAGGAGGCGACTGCGCTGGTTCTCGTCCAGGGGGCCTTCGAGCTCGATCTCCCTTTCGATCTGGTCCATCATGCCGTCTTTGGACTCGCATTCCTTGCAGTCCTTTGCGTGGATCTTCCGGTGTTTCAACCGAACGACGGCGGACCCGAGAGGCCAGTCCTTGCGGTCCGCGTACATGCGAAGGGTCATGGCCGTACAGGCCCCCAAGGCGGCAACCAGGAAATCATAGGGGCTGGGACCGGTATCCGCCCCGCCCACGGCAATGGGCTCATCGGCCACCAGGCTGTGGCCGTTGGCAAGAATCTCCGTCTGGTACCCCCTTCTGCCGATCCGGGCCACGATGCGATTGTCCTTCAAGTCCCTGGATCTTGATTCCTTCCGGGGCGGATCCATATACCTCCTTGCCCAGGAAGCAAGGACGGAACCCACGTAGAGAGAGTCCGCCTTCTGAGACAGGAGATGATCCGCCCGGTCCAGGGAGACGAAGCTCTTGGGAAACCGGGCTGTCTGGAAAAGCCGGACGGCATGGTCGATCCCCACGATGTTGTCCGCTTCCGAATGGAGCACCAGGAGGGGCCTCTCGAGATTTTCGAGGACCTGGGGAATCTTCGCCCGGCGAAGGTCGTCGAAGAAATGCTGCTTGATGGTGAAGCTCCTGCCCCCCAGGTGGACTTCGGCCTCTCCCCGCTCCCGGATTGTTTCTTCCGCCGTTCCCAGGTGGCCGGAAAGGTCCGTCAGGTCGAAGGGCGCCCCTATGGTGGCCACGGCCTTGACGGAGGGAATCCGGGATGCGGCCTGCAACACGGCGGCCCCGCCCAGGGAGTGGCCGATGAGCAGTTGGGGGGCCTGGAAATCGGAGGCCAGGAAACGTGCCGCGGCAACCAGATCTTCCACGTTGTTCGAAAAACCGGTCTCGGCAAATTCCCCCTCGCTTTCTCCCAGCCCGGTGAAATCAAATCGGAGAACTCCGAAGCCTTCCCGGGCCAGGGCCCGGTTGATGTTCACCACGGCGTTGAGGTTCTTGGTGCAGGTAAAGCAATGGGCAAAAATCGCATAAGCGTCCGGCATTTCATCGACGGGCAGGTCGAGACGGCCGGACAGCATCCGGCCCTCGGCATTTTTGAAGGCGACTTTCTGAAATTGCATGGTTGGTTCCTCGCTGCAAAGGTTCTACGCCGTTCCCATGCCCGGGGGAGTCCATGACCCCCGGGGGGGACCCGGCGGATGCGGCCTCCGCCCGACTTCCTTTGCAGGGGGAAGCCTTCAAAGGGCGCCGTCCCGTCTCGGAGGCTTGTCCCGGCCGGGTTCGCCCGGTTTCAAGGACAAGAGGCACGGATCGTCCCGGGAAAATTCATGCAAATTCGTAGAAGAGGTCCGCGTCGTTCAGGACTTCGCAACCCTCGGAGGTCACTCTTACCATATTCTCCAGGCGCACTCCACCATAGCCCGGCAGGTAGATCCCCGGCTCCACGGTGACCACCATGTTTTCCTCGAGAACCGTCGGATTGCGCTTCCTCAGACCCGGCCTTTCGTGGACCGCAAGTCCCACCCCGTGTCCCAGGCCGTGGCCGAAAAAGTCCCCGTAGCCCGCGTCCCCAATGATTTTTCGGGCAACCGCATCCACCTCCACGGAATCCACCCCGGCCCGGATGGCGCTCTGGGCTGCCAGTTGGGCCTCCCTCACGACGCGGTAGATTTGGCGTACCCCGGGTCCCGGGTTGCCCGGGAAACAGGTCCGGGTCATATCCGAACAATAATGGTCCAGCTTGGACCCCAGGTCCAGGACCACCGTTTCTCCCGGGGCGATGGGCCGCAGGGTGGGCACCGCGTGCGGCAGGGCTGCGTTGGGCCCCCCGGCGACGATGGGCGGGAAGGACACGGCCTGGGCCCCGCGCATTCGAATGGAGCTTTCGATCTCCCAGGCGAGGTCCACCTCCCTCACGCCCGGCCGGATCCGTTCCCACACGGCCTTGAGGACTTCTTCCGTCACCCGGAGCGAGGCCCGGATCTTCTCGATCTCCGAGGGGTCCTTGATGATTCGCAGGCTCTCCACCAGGCCGTCGGGGCAAACGATGCGGGCCTTCGGGCGGGCGGTCTCGAGGGCCTCCCGGATTTCCAGGTACCGCTGGTAGGTGAGGTGGTGTCCTTCCATCCCCAGGGAATCCACCTCGAGGTCGGAGAAAAGCTCGGGAAGGGACTTTCCCAGCCCCTCCTCGTAGATCACCAGATCAAAGCCGGGAGCCTGTGCCTTGGCCGCTTCTTCATAGCGGAAGTCCGTGAGCAGGTACTGTCCCTGGGAGGCAAATAGGAGGTAGCCCGAGCTTTCCGTCAGCTGCAGATCCTCTTCGCCGTATCCGCTGAGGTAGTAGCGGTTCTCGGGAACCGCCACCAGGAAAGCATCCAGGTCCTGTTGACGCATCAATGTTCGTAATCGGTCCCGCCGGGACTGAAACGGCTCCTCATGCATGGCAACCTTCCTTTCTACCTGTCTGCCCGTCCATGGATGGCCCGTTCCCCCTGCATGCGACCTCCAACGGGGCGGAATCGAGCCGGGTTCGGCACCCCGCAAATTCCCGGGAAGCCTGCCCAGAAGATAATCCGATTTGCTCCGTAAATGAACCGCTTGGACCCAAAGGACCCCTTCATTTTTCCCAAAAAGCGTTTGGGCTTTTGAATCCCGGGTGTTATTTTTTATCGATTTGCTCGACAACCCGAAGGAGTCTCACCCATGTATTCCAGGATGCTGGTTTTGCGTTTTTCCAAAGAAATCGTGGACAAACCCATTATCACCAACCTTGTGCGAAACTACAATCTGACCTTCAATATCCTGAAGGCCCAGATCTATCCGCGGAAGGAAGGCATCGTCGTTCTCGAGTTGCAGGGACTCCGCAGCGATTATGAAAAGGGAATCCAATACCTCAAGGATGTGGGGGTCCAGATCGAACCCGTGGCCCAAGGCATTCGAAGAGACGATGACCGATGTTACCAGTGCGGGGCCTGCACCGCCGTTTGTCCCACGGGGGCACTGCACATTCTGAGGCCTGAAATGGAAGTCTTGTTCGAGTCGGAGCGATGCAGCGCGTGCGAGCTTTGCGTGAAGGTGTGCCCCTCCCGGGCCATGATCGTGACCTTCGACAAAGTTCTGGTCAGCTAGCTTCGGTTGCCCTTTCTCGGGATCGGCAGCCGGAGAACGGGATCTTGCCGGATGAAAGCAGCGGAGTCTGGAAATGAACTACAGTGAGAAAGTCCTTGAGCACTTCATGAACCCCAGAAACATCGGGGAGGTGGATAACCCCGACGGAATCGGCCAGGTGGGCAACGTCAACTGCGGCGACATCATGAGGATGACCATCAAGGTCGAGGACGACACCATCCGAGACATCAAGTTCAAGACCTTCGGATGCGGGGCCGCCATTGCCGTGAGTTCCATGGTGACCGAGATGGTCAAGGGGAAGAGCTTGGATGAAGCGGTCGCCATCAACCGGGACGACGTCGCCAAGGCCCTGGGTGGGCTGCCCCCCAAGAAGCTTCACTGCTCGAACCTGGGAACCGATGCCTTGAAAGCCGCCGTGAACGATTACTGGCGCAAGACGGGCCGTCCCGAGAAGGTCGTCAAGCTGGAGGACGAGCACCTGGAGCAGGAAGACGGTGAAACGAGCGCGTGTTGCAGTAGCAATGAGCGGGGGTGTCGACAGTCTGAGAGCGGCGATCCTGCTAAAGCAACAAGGTCATGAACTGATCGGCCTGCACATGCGCCTGGTTTCCGGGCCGACGGGCAAGGGGCTCGGAACTTCCCCGCGTTCCAGCCCGGAGGAGGACCTGTATCGGCTTGCGGGCGCCTTCGGCATTCCTCTTCGGATCGTGGACCTGGTTGACGATTTCGAAGCCCGGGTGATCGCATCGTTTCTTTCCGCCTACCTGGATGGAATGACTCCCAACCCCTGCGTGGTATGCAATCCCCAGATCAAGTTCGGCGTTCTTCTGAAGAAGGCCCGGCAATTGGGGGCCGAGTTCCTGGCCACGGGACATTACGCCCGGATTGCGACTCCGGGGGAGCGAAACGGGCGCTGGGGCCTGCGAAAGGCCCGGGACCCCGGGAAGGACCAGTCCTATTTCCTGCACGGGTTGACCCAGGAACAGCTGGCAGCCGCCCTGTTTCCCCTGGGGGACGTTCTCAAGTCCGAGGTGTTCCGGTGGGCCGAGGAGGAGGGCATCCGCCCCGAAATTCCCCCGGAAAGCCAGGAGATTTGCTTCATTCAAACGGGCTCGTACCTGGATTTCGTGCGGAAACGGGTGGATCTTTCCCGTTATGGGGATCGAGGTCCCATCGTGGACCTGGACGGGCGGGTCCTGGGAGAACACAAGGGGATCTTCGCCTACACCGTGGGTCAGCGCCGGGGCCTGGGCATCGCTTCCAGCGCCCCCTATTACGTGGTGGACCTGGACCCCGCATCCAACACCGTCACCGTCGGTCGGGCCCAGGACCTCTACCGGCAGGAACTGAGGGCCGACCGGGTCAATTGGGTTTCACGGGACCGCCCGTCCCATCCCATCTCCTGCCAGGTCCGAATCCGAAACCAACACCGGCCTGCAGCCGCCCTATTGACTCCCCTCGAAAATGCCCGGGTGGCCGTCCGGTTCCGGGAACCGCAACGAGCCGTCACTCCCGGTCAGGCCGCCGTGTTCTACGACGGCGACCGGCTGCTGGGGGGCGGAACCATTTGCAGGACCCCGTGAGGCTGTCCCGGGAGTTTTTCTCATGAGTCTTCGCGTGGCCGTTCAAACCCTGGGCTGCAAGGTGAACCAGTATGAGTCCTCCTACTTCCTCGAGGTCCTGACGAATCAAGGGTACCGAGAGGTCCCGTTCTCGACCCCCGCCGAGGTCTACCTCGTACACGGCTGCGGCGTCACGTCCAAGGCATCCCACGAGGCATGCCGGCTTCTCCGCAGGGCCGCCCGCACCAATCCCTCCGCCCTCGTGGTGGCTGCAGGCTGCAACGCCGTCCTCGAGGGACGTCGCATCGCCAGGGAGGGGTTGGCCACCCACATCCTGGGAAACGACGATAAGTACGACCTATTGCGGCGGCTCGACGAACCGGCAAGCCGGGATCATCCCGTCGTGTCCGTGGGCGATCCCCGATCCATCGGTTCCTTCCGAGCCGTTCCCGTCCGGTGCCCCCCGGGAGGACGTGCCCGGGCACTCCTCAAGGCCCAGGACGGCTGCGATGCCTTCTGTTCCTACTGCATTGTTCCGTACACTCGGGGGAAAAGCCGAAGTCTGCCCCTCGAGGACGTCTTCGCCCAGGCGGCCGTCTTCGTCGAGGAAGGCTTCCGGGAAGTGGTGCTCACGGGAGTCCACCTAGGACAGTGGGGACGAGATCTCAGTCCCCCCCGTCGCTTCTCCGAGCTTCTCCGTCGAATGGACGAGACGGTTCGTCCGAAGCGCGTGAGGTTGAGCTCCCTCGAAGTCCTGGAAATTCGCGGAGAGGTCCTGGGGGAAATCCGTGCCAGGTCGTGGATCTGCCCCCACTTCCATGTTCCCCTGCAAAGCGGGCATCCCGAGATTCTGCGTCGCATGAACCGCAAATATACCCCCCGGGAATACGGGGAAATCCTTCGGGAACTGCGGTCCCTCTTTCCCCGGGCGTCCCTGGGCGCCGACGTCATGGTGGGGTTTCCCGGAGAGACCCCCCGGGCCTTCGAGGAAACCTACGAACTGGTCCGCAAGCTCCCCTTGACCTACCTTCATGTCTTTCCCTATTCTCCGCGCCCGGGGACCCCGGCGTCGAAGCTTCCCGGCAGGGTCGTGGGGGGGGAACTCAGAGACCGCGCCAGGGCCCTCCGGGAGTTGGGGGCCCACAAGAAGCTTGCCTTCATGGAAGAAGCCCTGGGGACTTGGGTCGAGGTGATGGCGGAAACGGAGATCGCAAGCGGCTGGTACGGCGGGACCTCGGAAAACTACCTGCACGTGAATTTTCCTTCCTCCGCACCCATCCCTCCCGGGACCCTCGTCCGGGTGAAGCTCACGAACCTGACCCCCCGCGGACTGGTGGGAAGGGCGGACAGCGGGAAAGGGCCCGCCCCTTAGGCCCAAATGAGCGCATTCTTCCCCGTACCCGGCGGTTCCCTCCCCTGCTCCACCTATTCTTCTTCCGTGAAGAGAAAGAACCGCACCATCTCCGGGTCCGGGGCGTTGCCCGGGCCAAAGGACTCCATTTCGAGGGCGTAGTTTTCGAGCACGGGAGCAAAATAGGCTTCGGCCCGCTCCCATTGGCGCGGGTCCTTGAGCACCTCGCGAATCCATCTCGAGATCGCCTCCCGGATGCGGCCCGGCTCGAGGAGGGGGAAAATGCCGGCCCACTCGTGAACCGGGAAAGGCCTCGGGCTCCAGACCCCCCGCCGGATTTCATTTCCTGCGGCGGTGCAGACCATCACCGCCGGGGTGATGTCCCGGGGGTCTGAAACCTGAGCGCGCCCCCACAACTTTGCCCAAAGCTCGGGTTGAGCCATGCCCGGAGCTTCGAGGAGCGGCCCCACGGCATCGATCACTTCCACGGCATGCCGGGCCGACTTGAGGTCCCGGGGAAATCGGAAGAAGTCTTCCTTGAAGGCGCCGGGATTCTTCGGGTCCTTTCGCATGACTTTGGGGGTTTCTTCGCACAGGAGTTCCGCCGTTTCCAACCAGGGAGAGTCCAGGCAATGAATTCCACAGGGACGGCCGCTCCGAAGGATTTTCCTCATCGCCCGGGCCGGCCGGGATATCCGGTCGTTGGCCAGGCGAAACAGGTGTTCGAGGGGGTGTTTGGTCAGCAGGCCCAGGGCCTGCCGGGGGTCCCGAGCGCCCAGGAGCTGCAGGCCCAGGTTCACGTACGCCCCGACTTTTCCCGAGGAAAACCGGAAGCTGTCGAAGGAATCCGTTGGAAGCCGATCGGCAACGAGGACCCGGGTGGCCAGGGAGGCCAGTTCCATCTGCAGGGTGTCTAAAAGGAGCCCGTCTTCCAAAATCGCCAGGGATTGGGCCGGCAGGTCTTTGGGAGACAGCATTGCCAAAGCAAAGGACGGGGAGGGAGAATCCGCCTCCGGGGGGAAAGAGGGGACCACCTTGTCTGCTGCGAATTGTTCGGGTTGGATGGACCGGTAGACTTCCAGGGCATCGTAGTAGTCCGGAATCCCCCGATCCTCCAGCCGCCCTCGATGAAATCGATAGGCCTCTTCTTCCATCTCGACACTCGAAGCCCAGTAAACTGCATTCAACAGCTCCTGGTAGAAGCCTCGATGCACCTCGAACAGAAGGCTCAGGACCCCTTGCACCAGGTCTTCATACTGGGGATATCGGCATTCCCAGAAGTACTGGTCGTCGAGGGTGCGCAGGGGCAAGCGGTCCCGAACCTCGAGGGGGTCTTCGTCCTCGGGGGCCGGAACCACGGTAATCCATCGTTTGAAAAGGGTCACCAGCAGCTCGAAATCCACCTGGTACAGCCAGGCCAGGAGCTTTTCCTCGCCGGCCCGGGCCAGGCGACCGATCCACTCGATGGCGGCGGCCGGGTCCACCCGGTCCTTTTTCCACCATTGGAGATCGAACAGGTAATTCAGCTGGTCCACCCCGGCCAGGGCGAGGAAAGGCAGGGAGTCTTCCGGCCCGATCTCGACCACGGAAAAGTAGAAGTCCTGGACGGGGAGACCGGCAAACACCTTCTCCGCATCTTCTCGGGCCAGGATCGCATCGAGCCTTGCCTTGACCGGAAGGGTCATGAGCCGACGGCAGAAGTCGGCCAGGTCCAATGAACGATCATTCGTAGGATTGGGTCTCAAGGAGTCCACACGCACCTTTTCGCCTCCGAAAAACGGGTATCGGGCCCCGTCGTTTTCGTGCATTCATCCCGACGTTCGGCCATCAGCAATTAGCAATGTCCGAATACGGATCGTCTCCTCCTAACCGATCCATTCATGCTCGATTGAAAACGGCGGCAACCGCGAGGTGGAACCATGGGAATTCCCTTGCACAACGTCTCGTGACAGCTTATAAAAAATGAACTGACGGATGGTTATGCCCGCCAGTCAGGGATTTCTCAGCCTGTTGCAGATTCTATCGTCTTCTTATGTATCATATGCACGAGGGAGAAAGAAGATGTTGGTCGTCGAAGACCTGCAGGTGGAACTTGCAGGGAAGGTGATTCTCAGGCATATCGACCTCGAGATCAAACCGGGCGAAACGCACGTGCTGTTTGGGCCCAACGGTTCCGGCAAGACTTCGCTTCTCATGACTCTCATGGGATATCCCCAGTATAAGGTCATCGGGGGCAAGATCGTGTTCAAGGGAGTGGACATCACCCACAGCCCCATTGATGAAAGGGCTCGACTGGGAATCGGGATGTCCTACCAGAGGCCCCCGACCATCCACGGCCTCAAGACCGAACAGATGGTGCGCATTTGCGCCGGGAACACCGCTCTGGATGTGAACAGGCTGGCCGAAAGCGTGAATTTCCAGGAATTTCTCCAACGAGACGTCAACCTTGGGTTCTCGGGAGGAGAAATCAAACGATCCGAACTGCTGCAGCTCCTGGCTCAGAACCCGGACCTGATGTTGTTCGACGAGCCGGAATCGGGGGTGGATCTCGAGAACATCTCCCTGGTGGGCCATACCATCGCCAGGTTGTTGCAGAAGGAATGCGGCGCCATCGAAAGCAAGTCCCGGCTGCAGGTGAAAAAAGAGCGGACCAAGATGGGACTGATCATCACCCATACGGGACATATCCTGGATTACGTGGACGTAGACAAGGGCCAAGTACTCTACAACGGGGTTTTGAGCTGCAGCTCGAATCCTCGTGAAATCCTTCGATGCATCAGTGAAATCGGCTACGAGGAATGTGTGCGATGCACTATCGAGACGAACTGAAAGTCAAAGCGGAAAGGGCCCTTCACAAGAAGGCGGCCATCGGTCCGGACGTGGACCTGGAACAATTCGACAAGACCTCGGACCCCCATGCCTACCTGACCGACGACAAGTTGAGGGAACTGCCCGAAGGCGACCGGCAGAGGCTGCTCATGTCCGGGGTGGACGTTTCCGAGCAGGACCGGGCGGGGACCTACTTTCAGAAGGACACGACGGTCGTCCACTGCAAGAGCAAGCAGGAGGGCATCGAGGTCATCCCCATCCGGAAGGCCCTGGAAGAGCTGGACTGGATTTGGGACTATTATTGGAAGCTCGCATCGGTGGACACCGACAAGTTCACGGCCGAAGCGGAGTTGAACCTTCACAACGGATACGTCATCCGGGCGCTTCCGGGGGCCAAGAGCATCTATCCCATCCAGGCCTGTCTTTACATCGATAAGGAAGGACTGCAGCAAAACGTCCACAACATCATCATTGCCGAAGAAGATTCGGAGCTGCACATCATCACGGGCTGTTCCACCTCCCCTCATCTCACCAAGGGCATTCACGTGGGAATTTCCGAATTTTTCGTGAAAAAGAACGCCAAGCTGAGCTTCACCATGATCCACAATTGGGCCGAAGACATGGCGGTGAGGCCGCGGTCGGTGGGACAGGTGGAGGAAGGGGGGCTTTTCCTCAACAATTACATTTGCATGAAACCGGTCAAGACGCTCCAGATGTACCCCACCACCCACCTGGTGGGAGAAAACGCCGTTGCCCGCTTCTACAGCGTCATCGTGGGGACCCCCGGCTCCGAATATGACGTCGGGGGTCGGATTTTCCTGAAGAAGCGCGGGACTCGAGCGGAGATCGTGGCACGAACCATCAGCAACGGGGGAAGGATCATCTCCCGGGGACACCTCATCGGCGAAGTGCCGGAGATCAAGGCCCACCTCGAATGCCGGGGCCTCATGCTCAACGGCGGCCTCACCTACGCGGTCCCCGAGCTCGAGGGGCGGGTCGACGGGGTCGAGATGTCCCACGAGGCGGCGGTGGGCAAGATCGCCCAGGAGGAAATCCACTATCTGATGTCTCGGGGCCTCAGCGAGGAGGAAGCCGTCGCCACCATCGTGAGGGGTTTCTTGAGCGTCGACATCCCGGGGCTCCCCCCGCAGTTGAAGGCCGAAATTGACAAAGCCATCGAACTGAGTGAGAAAGATGTCATGTAACCGGGACCACAGGCCGAATTGGTAGTAAAAAGGCATCGTCGGAGGAGAAAGCCATGAAACGAGGGATATGCTGGGTGGTGATGGTGAGCCTGTTTGCGTGGTTCTTTGTTCTGCCCGTCCGGGCGGACGAGCCTCAAAGGTCCTCTTCCACGGGGGCGCAAATCGATGAAAGGGTCAAGTGGGACCCGCCGGGGGAACTGATCCTGGCCGACGTGTTGATTCTTCGACCCCTGGGGATCGCGGCTCTGGGAATCGGACTCGCGGGAAGCCTGGTGACCATGCCCTTTGCCGCCACCAGCAATAGCGGCGACCGGGTCGGGAAAGAGCTCATCCAGAAGCCTTTCGAATACACGTTCACTCGACCGGTAGGGGATGTCGTCTACTGATTTCCCAAGGGATCCAACGGTACCGCAAGCAGCGGCCTCGGAACCCGGGACTCGGATGTCCGAAAAGCGCAAAGTGGCCCTCACGGGGGGAATTGCCACGGGGAAGAGTACCGTGGCGGCAATGTTTGCCCGCCGGGGGGCGCTCCTGTTGGATGCCGACCAGGCGGCCCGGGAGGTTGTGTCTCCCGGGACCCCTTGCTGGAGTCGGCTTCGATCCCTCCTGGACCCGGTCTATTTCGGTGCCCGGGGCAACCTCGAGCGCCGGGCACTGAGGGAGAGAATCATCCGGGACCCCGTATGCAGGCAGGAGGTGAGCTCCATCCTGCACCCCGCCATCATGGAATGGATGGAGACGCGCTGGGCCGAGGCCCTCGAATCCCGGCCGGGACGGCCCGTAGTCTTCGACATTCCCCTGCTTTTCGAAGCCGACCTGCATTCCCGCTTCGACGTCATCATCCTAGTGTACGTGCCCGCCGCGGTCCAGGTCGAGCGACTCATGGCCCGAGACGGCGTCAGCCTCGAGGAAGCGCGGGAAACCCTGGCCATGCAGCTTCCCATTGAATCCAAACGCGCACGGGCCCATTTCCTCATCGACAACAGCCGGGACCCGGAACATACCCGGCACCAGGCGGACACGGTCTTTGAGGCCGTCTTCCCGGATTTTTCCCGACAAGGACCGCCGCCGTCCTCCCCTTCCCCGGCAAGCCTATAGTTCCCGGAACTGCTCGATTTTCGCCCTTCCCCGCTGCTCTTCCATCCACGCCTGCCAGACCATGGCCTGCTTCTGCATCTGGATGCGCTTGGCGACGGACAGTCGTTCGTTTTCGGGAATTTCCGACGGGACGGTCTTTTCCAGGAGCTGGCAGACGAACACGCGTTTTCGCAGATCCAGGGGGGCCTCGGGGAACGGGCGGTCCGAATCCAGCTGGAACACTGCGTTGGTGGATTCGGGAGGAAGCTTGAGCTTCTTGTCCGGATTGGACCGGGAGAACGACTCCGTGCGCAGGAGCTCCAGTTTCCGGGTCTTGGCCGCCTGTTCCAGGCTGTGGAGTTTTCTCGCTTCCTCGAGCATTTCCGATGCGTCCTTCTCGGCCGCCTGGCGGGCCTTCCGGGCCCGAAGTTCCTTTTCCACTCGGTCTTTGACTTTCTCCAGGGGAAGGACTTCGGGGGGGGTTACCGAGAGCACCTGGGCCACCACGAAACCGCGGACGAATTCCATGGCTTCCGTGGTTCCCTTGTCGGGAACGGCAAAAATCTTTCTCACGATTTCCGGGCTGGGCGGTTCGAGACCGGGAAGAGCGTCCTTGGCGCCCAGAGATTCCTCTCGAATCTTCCCGGCCAAATCCATGGACTGGGCCGCTTTCTTGATGTCTCTCTGGGCGTAGGCCAGGTCCGAAAGGTCCCGGGCCTTTCGGAAGGCAAGGTCCCGGGCCTTCTCCTTTTTCAGGGATTCCTCGATGCGGCCCCACGCCTCTTCAAAGGATTCCACCCGCTCCGGGCGCACCTCTTCCACCTTGATCACGTGAAAGCCGTGCTCGGTCCGCACCACATCGCCGATCTCTCCCGGCTTCAGGGCAAATGCGGCGTCGGCAAACTCGCGTACCATCTTCTGCCGCGTGAAGAACCCGAGGTCTCCGCCCTTTTTGGCCGAGTTGGTGTCCTTGGAATGCTTCTTGGCCAGTTCCGCAAAGTCTACCCCTTTCCTGGCCTGGGCCAGGACCTTTTCCGCCTCGGCCCGGGCCTTGGCCATATCCTCTTCGGAAGCATCCGGCTTCACCTCGATCAGGATGTGCCTTGCCCTCACCTCTTCCTCGTACCGGAAACTGTCCGGTCGATCCTCGTAGTACTGCCGCATCTCGTCTTCGGAGACCTTGACGGCGGAAAGAAAATCGTCCAGGGGCAGAACGGCGTAGGAGACCTGCCGTTTCTCGGGGTCTTTGTACTCTTCCCTGTGTTCCTGGTAGAAGGCCTGGAGGGAAGCGTCGTCCACGGTCACCCGGGATTCGTAATCCCGGGGATCGATGATGACATAAGCCAGTTGAACGCGGGTCTGGTTGAACCGGAAATCGGCCAGCACCTCTTCTTCCGTGACCAGGGCTCGCCTCTTGATGAAGGCTTCCACCTTCTGCCACACGATTTCATCGGCCAATTGCTGCTCGAACATCTCGGGAGTGAGCCGATTCTGGCGCAGGATGCCCACGTAGCGCTTTTGATCGAACTTCCCGTCGGCCTGGAATACCGAATATTCGAGGACCTTCTGTTGGATTTCCCGTTCCGTTACGGCGATTCCCATTTCTCTTGAAGCCCGGAGAATCAGGATCCGGTTGATCATTTGGTCCAGGGCCTGTTGTTTCAGGTTGAAGCGCTTCATCATCTCTTCGTTGAAGGCGGGACCCAATTGCCGTCGGTAGTTCTCCACCAGGCGATTGTAGGTGTCGTTGTAGTCCTTGATGCTGATGAACTGGTCGCCCACCTGGGCGATCTGGTTTTCCTTCAGGGACTGGTAGGTGTATCCGCCCCAGAAGATGAACACGATGATGATCAGGAAGAGAGCGACTTTGACCAGCCATGAGGTCGCATGTTTGCGGACAAAATCGAGCATGGCTCCGATAACCCTCCTTCACCCCACGGAGATTTCCATCGGGGTTGTATGACGTCGAGCGATCAGCAGGTACAAGACGGCGCCGAAAAACGGCAGCGTGGATACCGTCACGAACCAGAGGAGCTTCTTCTTGGAGGTGGCAAACCGACGCTTGGGAATATCCACAATGGCCCAGAACGTCGGCGCAAGAGGCAGCAGAAAGATGGCGATGAGGAGCACCAGTTTCAGCGGCATGTCCATCTACGGATTCTCCTGCACAGTGAACGTAATCTCAGCGAGTCTTTCTTCGACTCTTCGGGAGCACTCTTTGAGCAGGTCCCTTCGCGCATCCAGCTCGTCGACCCAGATCCCTGCCAGTTCGCGGCTGAGTGACTCTATAAACTTTTGCACCCTCCGGCGCAAGTACTTCTTATAGCGCATGTAAAACCACCATCCCAGGGCACCCTGCAGGAGAAGGAAGCTGAGTAAGGCGCAGAGGCCCCCGGGGCCGAACAGCTGAAGCAGGAGCGCCCACAAGAGATCCGTCCACGAAGGCGGCTGGAACGGCGTCCCCGGCTGTCGCTGCAAGACTTCCGCGGCCAGGGAGAAAAGGAAGGCCAGAAAGAGGGCCAGGTACCCGGCATATTGAAGGATTTTGAACATTCTCAGGCCAGGGTCCCGCGGGCCCTCGGTCCGGTTCCGCAGGTGTTCCTGCAGACGGAGCCGGATATCGGCCCAGCGTGCGGGATTCACGACGTCCGTTGCGGTGTCCGCCAGCCATTGGGGGGAGATCCCGGCCCGGAGCAACCGATGCTGAATATGGTCATCCAGGTGATTCCACCGCTGTTCCAGGAGATGGAGAGGCTCGGGGTCCTCGAGTTCCGGAATCGAGGCCGCCGTGCCCCCCAGGCGCCCCACGGCCCGCTTCCACTCGAGGACGATGCCGCACCACCCACGGCCGGCGCCCACCAGGGCATCCGGTCGGGTAAAGGTCACTTCCATCCAGCTTCGAAGATCTTCGTTCAACCAGCGTGAAAACAGGCGCTCACCCAGTTCCCTCCATGCGGATCGTTCCTGATCGAGGAAACCCGCAATCTCTTCCAGGACCCTTAGGCAGGATTTCAAGCTCAAGGCTTCCCGGTCGAGGGGGCTCGACAGCCTGCGGACTCCCTCGGCCACGTTGGATGCCTTGATGACCTGAATTTCCTTGCGATCCCGCTCCCGGTAGATCTGCCGACGCAGGCTCGAAAGCTGGTTGGCGGACAAGGGGACCCGGCCTTCCCGGGGCTCTCGAGCCGAAACCACGGCCAACATCGGATCATCAAAACCCACCTGCCTGAGCTTTTCCAGAAATCCCGCCGCCACTCGGTTCATGGCTTCATAGCCCGCTTCCCGCCCCGGGGCCGGGCTTTCCTCAAAAAACAGGTCGATCTTGTTCAGCACAAAATAGAAATTCTGCCGGGCCTTGGGGACCTCCGCCAGGAGATCGTAGAACTTGGCGTCCGCATATTTTTCCGGAGAAACCACCCAGATCAGCACATCGAGGTGTTCGAGAAAGCGCAGGACGGACTTTCGGTGATCTCCCACGAGACTGTCGAAATCCGGCAGGTCGCACAGCAGGACCTGTTCCATGGAACCCGCCTCGTGGGGGACGGCCCGGAACCGGATTTCCTCTTTTCCCTCGATCGGGGGAACGGGTACGGACCGGTGGTGATAGAGGATGACCTGGTCCGTATGAGGGCGCCGGTGGCTTACGGACGAGATCTCCTCGCCCGCCAGGGCGTTCATGAGGGTGGATTTGCCCACCCCGGTGCCCCCCAGCAGACCCACGGTGAGAATGCTTTCGTCGCAGCGGTCCAGCTCATCGAGGAGTCTCCCGCACTCCCGCAACAGCCGCTCTCTTTCTTCGGTCCCCAGGCTGAGAGCGGTTCCTCGGCCAAGATAAGCCTGAACGGCACGGAGTCTTACCCGGAGGTCCGGAACGCGGTCCCCCGTCCCGCCGTCGCGGCAATCTCCCCTTTCCTCCGTTTCCGCCGACACGCTTCGACCCCCCACCCCCGTTCTTCAGTCCAGGGAGCTCAAAAGGCTTTTCAACTCGGCCCGGGTCTTTTCCGACGTCGTCAGGCCGTCCAGGACGGATCGATACCGGTTCTTCTGTTCCACCAACGAGGCAAAAAGCGCCTGCCGGTATCGCTGATTCAGCTCACGGGCAATGTTTTCCACTTCATGGTAGGCGAAGAGTTCCACCGTTCCCTTGGTGACAAAGGGGGCCAGCACGGAATCCAGGACGGCCTGCATGAGGCCGATCCCTCCTCCCAAGGCGGTCTCGAGGGCCAGGATCAAGGCTCCCCACAGGATCGAGGCGCTGTAGATCCCCCACTCCTTGGACTTGGGAAGGCCCCGGGACATCTGTTGAAAGGTTTCCTCGAGCCACGCCAGGAGTCTCTCTTGATCCGTCCGGGCCTTGGCCTCGATTTCCGCGCGGGTCAGAGGCAAGGTCTCCCGGCGCAGGGCCCCGTGGATGGGAGCGGTTGGGTCCGGCGGTGAAAGGTTTTCGAGCACGCAGCGATTGAAATGCTCGATGGAGGAAAGGACAGGCTCGAGGTCAAACCTCTCCCGGATCCTGGCAAGATGCTCCGCGCGGGACTTGGGGACCTCTTCCCCGGGGGTGCGGAAATAGCGGAAGGGCGCCCCCAAAACCCGGGCCACGAATCGACGGGGCTTTCCCAGCAGGTCGTACTTGTCGTAAAGGGCGCGGATCTCCCGTTGAAGGACCTCTCGGGAACGTTCGGTGAATCGTTTTTCCTCCTGCCTCAAAAGGGCCTCGCACTCGGAACGGAAAAAGGCCTCGAGGGCGGTTTTCCAGCCTTCCGCAGCCCGTTTCTCCTCCTCGAGCAGGCCCAGCAACCTGCCCAGATCTTTCCGGAGATCCGCCCGTCGCAGGCTTCGCGACCGGCTGAGAAGGGAATCCGTTCTCCGGGTATCGGTCTCCCGAAACAGGGCCCGAGCAAACTCCCGAAAGCCCGGGGATTGAGACAGGAAACGACCCGTTTCGGACGGTAGATAAGGAAGCAGCCACAGCCGGTCCCTCGAGACGGCGGACGCTTCCTTTCCCAGGACGGATCGGGCATCTTCCACCCCAAAAACGGACTCCGCCTTGTTGAGCAAAACAAAAACCGGTTTTCCCGTTTCCCGGATCTTGTGAAGGAATTCGAACGGAGTCTGATCCGCGTATTTCTCCTGGCTGGACACAAAAACGAACACATCGGCGACCAGGGCCAGTTCGTCGACGATCCGTCGATTTTTGAGCTCATGGCTGTCCAGGTCCGGAGTGTCCACCAGGACCAGGTGGGAGTATTCGGCCCGATCATGTTCCACGGCCAGAAGCTCCCCGGGAGAACCGGCCGGGGGAAGGTTGTCCGGGGATTCGGCTTGAATCCTTTCACGACGGATCCGGGCGAACGGAAAACCCTGTTCCACGGGGTTGTCCTTGTGGACATAGGCAATGGCCCCCCGGGTCTTGGGCCGATCGAATCCCGTCGCGCTCAACCGATGGTCGCACAGGGCGTTGAAGACGGTGGACTTGCCGGTGCCCGTGCCGCCCACCACGGCGATCCAGGCGGATCTGGAGGCCTCTCCGTAGACCAGAGCCCGGATTTTTTGAGGGATGCTTTCCAACATCCCGGGGATTTCCCGGATGCCCGAGGTGAAACCCGGGTACAGGACCCGGTTCCACAAGGAGAAATCGGGAATTTTGGCCGGGCCGGGCCTTGGAGAATCCGAAACGGGCACATTTTCCTCGATTCTGAGCCCCCGGGGCTGACTGCCGCACCCCACGAGAGCACACCCGGTGCTCTCCACCGGTCATGGCCGTCTTCTTCGGCCGGAAATCCCCCGCCTTCTCGCCGTCTCCCGTCACGAGCCTGCAGGGAGGTTCGTCCCTCGATCCGGGATTTCGGGATGCCGCGGCGCGCATTTGATTCTAGAGGCTTCCCCGGGGTTTGACAACCCGGCGGGCGGCCCAAAGGGACATTTGACACGTTCCCGACTGCTATACTATACAGAAAACGCCGTTGGGATCGCCAAGGGCCGACTCGCTCCTTCTCGAGCACACAAGAACGAACCCGATTCCAAAGCGCAGGCGGAAAAGTGACCAAAGTCCTAATTTCGGAAATGGAACCGAATCAAGACATTGCGACCTGCCTGGTCGTCACGGAAAAGCAGCTCCGCACGGCCCGAAACGGGAGCCTCTTCCTGACCCTCAAGCTGCTGGACAAGACCGGGGAGATCACCGGGCGGGTGTGGGAGAACGCCGAAGAGGTCTGCAATGCGGTCCCGGTGAAGACTGCGGTTTTCCTGCGAGGGCGCAGCGAGAAGTACCGGGAAGAGCTCCAACTGAACATCCGGGAGATCCGCCCCCTCGAGACGGACGAGGTGGATGCCTCGGACTTTTTGCCCGCGTGTCCCGTGGAACCCGGGGTCTTGTTCGAGGGGCTCCAAAAAATCCTGGGCACGGTGAAGCGCCGTTCTCTGCGACAACTGAGCACCGCCTTCCTTTCGGATCAATCCCTCATGAAACGATTTCGGATCGCTCCGGCGGCCAAATCCATGCACCACGCCTACCTGGGAGGATTGTTGGAACATACCCTGGGGGTCACCCGGCTGGTGTCGGAGGTGTGTGAGCTCTACCCCGTCCTGGACCGGGATCAGCTCTTGGTGGGTGCATTCCTCCACGACATCGGAAAGATTGACGAATTCGTCTACGATCTCTTCATCGATTATTCGGATGCGGGACGGCTGCTGGGACACATGGTCCTGGGCGTGGAGATCCTCGAGAAAAAGAGCCGCACTCTGAAGACACCTCACCACGAAGAGATGCGGGCACTGAAGCACCTTATTTTGAGCCACCACGGGGAAGCGGAATTTGGCGCCGTAAAGCCGCCCATGACCCGGGAGGCCTTCGTGCTCCATGCGGCGGACGACCTGGATGCGAAGTTGAACTTCCTGGGCCGCATCCTCGAAGCCCCCGGGGACCCCGGCCAACTGTGGACCGGCTATCAGCCCCTTTTTGATCGGTTCTTTTATCGGGGGGCCCCGTTTCCTGCAGAAAGAAAGCCGTCCCCGGGCAAGGCAGGCCCCGAGGAAGGGATCACCCAGTTGAGTCTCTGGGCGGACAATCGGCAGAAGTCACCTCATGAATCCTCCTAGGACACCCCCAAAGTTCATTTCCTTTGAAGGGATCGACGGCGCGGGGAAGACCACCCTGGCGGGAGAGCTGAGTCGGCTGCTGTCCCGGGCGGAGATCGACCACATTGTCACTTCCGAGCCGGGGGGGACCGGGCTGGGAGAGCGACTGCGGGAGATTCTCCTGGGAGCGGGTGTTTTGGAAATCGATCCCTGGGCGGAATGCCTCCTTTATGCCGCCGCCCGGGCCCAGCATGTTCGGGAGGTGATTGTCCCGGCCCTCGAGGACGGGCGGTGGGTGGTGTCCGACCGTTTTGCGGACGCCACCCTGGCGTACCAAGGCTACGGACGAGGCCTGGATGTGGAACGTCTGAGATCTCTCCACCAGTGGATCGCCCGAGGAATTTGGCCTCATTGCACGGTATTGCTTGACTGCGATGTGGCGGTGGCCTATGAGCGAAGAAAAACCCGGGGCGCCCATGCGGATCGCCTGGAACGGATGGACCCGGCGTTTCACGAAAGAGTGCGACGGGGATACCTGGCTCTTGCCGAAGCCGAACCGCACCGGTACCTGACCTTGGACGCCGCGGTTTCCCCGGAACGGCTCCGTGAGGAGTTCCGCCGGAAGCTGTGCCTGCGCCGCGACCTTTTCCCCGAGGGACTGTAGCGGGAGGGCCTCCGGGCGGCGTTCCCTTTTGCCGAAACGCTTGTGGAGAGGTTCATCCATGTCCTTTGCCGACCTGCCCCCCCAGCCGCGCGTCCAGCGGTTCTTGCAGCAACTGGTGCGTAAGGGTCAGGTACCCCACGCCATGATGTTTTGCGGCATGGGCGGAGTCGGGAAGGCTCAACTGGCAAAGGAATTTTCCAAGCTCCTCAACTGTGCCGATCCCAAAGACCTGGAAGCCTGCGGCCGGTGCGCTCCCTGCCATAAGGTCGACGTCGGGACCCACCCGGACCTGCTCTGGATTCAGCCGGAAACCTCGATCATCAAGATCGATCAAATCCGTGAAATCAAGCAGCGCCTGCGCTTCCGTCCCCACGAGGCCCGTCGGCGCGTCATCGTCATTGACGGAGCCCACAACTTGAAGGACGAGGCC
>Ga0116192_1000723_pt1 | contig 24341 bp, 22 predicted proteins | sample AD_UKC113_MetaG_FD_89876 | JGI IMG/M metagenome (GOLD analysis project Ga0116192, IMG submission 89876) | Active sludge microbial communities of municipal wastewater-treating anaerobic digesters from Hong Kong - AD_UKC113_MetaG | ecosystem: Engineered > Bioreactor > Anaerobic > Digestate...
ATGCGCGGGATCTACCCCCAGTTCCTTTCCGAAACGATTGTAATTCCCATTGCAATACTTTTTCATCAGCTCCATCATCTTTTCTCGGCTCAATCTGGGTTTCATATGTTAAATTACTCCTCTCTTCACAATTTCCTTATAAACTGTGGATGATTATACCATTTGCAGATTTTATATTATCGCTTGTACCCGCTTTTGTAAAGTGAAATGTGGGGTGAATCACAAGAATAAATGGATTAGGTGGTTCATAAACATAATCATGGATTCAGACAAGAGGTGTATGTATGAAAACATTTAGAATCATTGCAGTGATAATGGCTATGCTCATGGCATTTCTGCTCTCTTCCTGCGGAGAAGCCGCTGATCCTAATGCAAGCCTGGAACCCCTTGAGGAGGACCTTTCACCTGCAAGCAGTATTGTTATAAACGAAGAAGAGGCAGCTGTGCTGAACGAAAAGGTACCGGTTGTGCTCTACTTTTCTGATGAACAGCAGACAAACCTTGTGAAGGAAATCCGATATATTGATATTGCTGAAGCCAAGAAGGGTGCAAACGCTTTGTCTTCGGAGATCGTCAAGGAAATCATCGCAGGGCCTAAGGCCAAGGGTCTTAAAGGCCTGATGCCCGAGGGTGTTAAGCTGAGATCTCCTGTGAAAATTGACGGGCGCGTGGCCACAGTAGACCTGACAAAGGAGTTTGTGGATAATCATCCCGGCGGAAAGACGCTTGAAGAGCTGACCGTCTATTCCATCGTCAACTCTCTTACCGAGATGAAGGAGATTGAGCGGGTCAAGATCATCATCAATGGCAAGGAGACCAAGACCTTTAAGGGGAATGTGTCTTTGAATACCGACTTCCCCAGGAATGAAGCGCTGATCAATAAAGAGTTGGGCATGGCAAGACCGGAGGATGGCGGACTTGTTCCGGTGACCAATGAGGAGGACTCAGAGGAAGCCATTTCAGAAACCTTGATCGAAGAAGAGGATCCGCTTGAATAATCCTTAGTCAATCATGTATAATTTACTGGAAGAAGATGTGACTTGACATCAACACCTTAAAGAGGGGAGCGCCAAAAGCTCCCCTTATAGGCTATTTGCCCATAATCAGCAGGTGCTTTAGGTTATCTGCCACAGTTTGGCGGATGTAGATAGATGGCTTAATCTTCTTAAGTTTTCTTGAACGGAGGAAACATGGATGGAAGAGAGAATAAGCGTCGCCGTACTCTTTGGCGGCCAGTCCTCGGAGCATGAGGTTTCGAGAGTATCGGCCCAGAGCGTAATTGAGAATATCGACAAAGATAAGTATGATGTGCACATGATCGGTATCACCAAAGCAGGAGAATGGCTGCGGTTTGAAGGGGACATCAAGCTCATCGGAACAGGTGAATGGGAGACTGCGGCAAGGGCCAGGCTTTTAAGCACTGACGGTAATAGCACCGGTACCGCTCCAAGCTGCTCGGACCTGGTGAGTATTAGAGCAAAGGATGGCACTAAAAAAGCCGTGGATGTGGTTTTCCCCGTGCTTCACGGACCCAATGGCGAGGATGGCTCGGTTCAGGGGCTGCTGCAGCTTGCCGGAGTACCTTATGTGGGCTGCAATATACTTGCCTCGGCTGCCGGTATGGATAAGGAATTCTCCAAGCTGGTTTTCGCCAATGAAGGCATTCCCCAGGCTGGGGCTGTCAAGGTTATGCGCCAGGAGATAGAAGGCTCTATTGATGTCATTATCAGCAAGATCAATGAGAGAATCGGCTGGCCCTGCTTTATCAAGCCGGCCAATGCCGGATCGTCGGTGGGTGTGAGCAAGGTCAAGAGGCCTGAGGATCTTAAGGAGGCGCTGCTCCAGGCCTCCAAGTATGACACCAAGATCCTCATTGAGGAGTTCATTGACGGAAGAGAGCTGGAATGCGCTGTCCTGGGCAATGACAACCCAATAGCCTCCACAGTGGGAGAGGTTATTCCCTGCAACGAGTTTTATGATTATAATGCGAAATATATCGACGGAAAATCGGAAACAATAATACCTGCCGACATAGAACCCCAAATAATGGAATCCATTCGGGATTATGCCGTAAGAGCCTTTAAGGCATTGGGTTGTTCGGGGCTTTCCCGGGTGGACTTCTTCGTTCAGCGCGGCACCAATAGGATCATTCTTAATGAAATCAACACTATGCCGGGCTTTACCAGCATCAGTATGTATGCCAAGCTATGGGATGCCAGTGGGATACCCTATAAGGAGCTGGTCACGAGGCTTATCGACCTGGCCGTGGAGAAATACGAGCAATCTGTCAGATCATACGAAAGGAAATAAAATGTTGGAAAAGGAAGTTCTCATCACAGTCAACAGCAAAATGGACGATACAGCGGGCAGACAAGACGCCATGAGCTTTGTAACAGAGGGAAAGCTGACAAGGGACAACGGAGAATATACCCTCAGCTATGAGGAAAGCGAGATCACCGGGCTCAACGGCACCACCACCATTCTGAAGGTCTCCGACCAGTCGGTCACGCTGATCCGTCACGGCAATACCAGCTCCATGATGTTGTTTGAAGTGGGCAAGACCCATCTTACCGATTACAACACCGAGTATGGCAGCATTATGCTGGGCGTTACGGCCAAAAAGGTGGATGTCAATCTCAATGAGGGCGGCGGCCACATCCATGTAGATTATATTCTGGAGTACAACCGCTCCTACGGCGGCCGCAACTCCATTCAGGTCGAGGTTCAAACGAAAAAGAACTGATAAAGGGGCTGACAAGGCCCTTTAAGATGATATAAGAGGAATGATAGCAATGAACAGTATTTTTGAGAAAATACAGGAACAGATCGTGAGCATGACCCGGAAGGCCTTTGAAGCCTGTGAGAAAAACGGCAGCCTTCCGCCCATCCAATTAGCCGAAATCAGTCTGGATAAGCCCAGAGAAAGAGGCTTTGGCGACTTCTCGGTGAACAGCGCCATGCAGGCCACCAAGCAGGCCAAGCTTCCCCCACGCAGGATCGCTGAGCTGGTGATAGCTGCCATGAACTATGAGGGCACCTATGTGGAGCGGGTGGAATGCGCTGGCCCGGGCTTTATCAACTTCTATCTTAATAAGGCCTGGCTCTATGATGCCCTGAGATTGATTCAGGAGAAGCAGGAGCGCTACGGCGAGGTGGATGTGGGCAAGAATGTGAAGGTAAACGTGGAGTTCGTCAGCGCCAATCCAACCGGCCCCCTCCATATGGGAAACGCGAGAGGCGGCGCCTTGGGCGACTGTATCGCCAGCGTGCTTAAAAAGGCCGGTTATGATGTGACCCGCGAGTTCTACATAAACGATGCGGGCAATCAGATCGAGAAGTTCGGGATATCCCTGGAGGCCCGTTATCTTCAGCAGATCCTGGGAGAGGACCAGGTGTCCTTCCCCGAGGACGGCTACCACGGCGAGGATATTATCGATCACGCCAAGGCCTATGTAGCACAATACGGCGATGCCCTCATGGCTAAATCCCCTGAGGAGCGGAGACAAGCCCTTGTGGATTTTGCCCTGCCGGTGAATATCACCAACATTAAAAAAGCCCTGAAGACCTATGGTATTGAGTATGATGTCTGGTTCTCGGAGAAGAGTCTTCACGACAGCGGAGAGGTGGCCGAAGCTGTGAAATTCCTTACCGACAACGGCTATACCGTGGAGAAGGAAGGCGCTGTCTGGCTCAACGGCGAAAAGCTGGGGCTGGAGAAGGACGAGGTGCTCGTTCGCAATAACGGTGTTCCAACCTATATGGCCGCCGATATCGCCTACCACCGCAATAAGTTCAAGCGGGGCTTCAATTGGTGCATTGATCTCTGGGGTGCCGATCATCACGGCCATGTAGCCAGAATGAAGGCTGCCATGACGCCCTTCGGCATCGATAAGGACAAGCTGGACGTGGTGCTTTTCCAGTTGGTTCGCCTCTACAGAAACGGTGAGGTAGCCAGGATGTCCAAGCGCTCGGGCAGAACCATATCCCTTGAGGATCTTTTAGAAGAGGTGGGCCGGGATGCGGCCAGATTCTTCTTTAATCTCAAGACTTCGGGAAGCCATCTGGACTTTGACTTGGATCTGGCTGTTAAGCAGTCCAATGACAACCCGGTCTTCTATGTTCAGTATGCCCATGCCCGTATCTGCAGCATTCTAAGAAAGCTGAAGGAGGAGGGTGTTGCCCTTCCCGACATGGCCGGCATCGATTTGAACCTGCTTACAGCCAATGAGGAGATTGAGCTTATCCGCAAGCTGTCCGAATTCCCCGAGGAGGTTGCGCTCTCGGCAAAAACCCTGGAGCCCAGCCGCTTGACCCGGTATGTCATGGACGTGGCAGCCTGCTTCCACAGCTTCTACAATGCCTGCAGGGTTAGGGGAGAGGAAGAAGCCCTGATGATGGCCCGCCTAGCCCTAGTGGACTGCACCAGAATTGTGATTCGCAATGTACTGGACTTGATTAGCATTCAAGCACCGGAAAAAATGTAAATATTCAGACTTTTAATTTAATGACTTGTATGTATGGGAAGGAGATCATTATGAGCTTATTTCAAGAGTGGCAGGAAAAACTGGCGCAAAACAGGGAGGGCCAAGGAGACGGCACCTTCTTTGAAAACTACATTCAGAAAGAAACCGAAGCCTACAAGGCCATCCTGGCCAACGGAACCACCGAGATTCAGGGAAAGCTTTCCGAGCTTGCCCAGCAATATGACATGGACAATGTTACCTTTATGGGATTTCTGGACGGCATCAACACCAGCCTGAACACCGAATTGGAGCTTGAGGGGCTGAGTGAGGACAGCGAGATAGGCCTCAGCATCAATTTGGAGAAGCTGTTCTACAATATGATGGAGGCCAAGGCTCACTGGCTGTATGGCTTAAAGGAATGGGAAGATCGGCTTTCAGCCGACGATAGAAGTCGGATCAGAAAGCAGTTCAACGAGGATCACAGAGCGGTCAGCAACAAGGTAGGAAGAAATGACCCCTGCCCCTGCGGCAGCGGAAAGAAGTATAAGAAATGCTGTGGTGCCTGATGTAACCCATCGGGCCTCGCACATGCTTGAAGGAGATGCGTGTCATGCTAAAAGTTAAAAATTTATCAAAAAAGTATGAAAAGGTTCAGGCAGTTAAAGGTGCCTCATTTGAGGTAAAAGCAGGTGAGATCGGGGTTCTTTTAGGCCCCAACGGTGCCGGAAAGAGCACCACCATCAAGAGCATCGCAGGTCTGTTGCGGTTCGAGGGTCAGATTACCATCGATAATCACGATAACAAGAGTATCGAAGCGAAACGCGTTTTTGGCTACATACCCGAGTCACCGGCATTCTACGACTCCCTGACGGTATGGGAGCATCTGGAGTTCATCGCCAGGGCCTACGGCCTGAACGATTGGGAAAACAGGGCCACAGCGCTTCTGGAACGCTTTGAGCTGGACGATAAGAAGGACAAGCTGGGCAAGGAGCTTTCCAAGGGTATGCAGCAGAAGGTCAGCATATGCTGCGCGCTCCTGATCGATCCTAAAATGGTTATGTTTGACGAGCCCATGATCGGCTTGGATCCCAAGGCCATCAAGGAACTGAAGAGCATATTTGTGGAACTGAAGAATGCCGGCTGTGCCGTACTCATCAGTACCCACATCATCGACAGCATTGATGAGGTATGGGACAAGGTGCTCATTATGAGCAAGGGAGAGATTATCCTCATCCGCACCAGAGACGAGCTGGCGGCAAGCGGTGAATCCCTTGAGCAGCTCTTCTTCGAGGTTACCGATAGTAAGGGGGAGGAGACTGCATGAGTTCTCTGCTTTTTCTCCTCAGAAGGACTTTAAAAAGTCTTATTAAGAGTATTTTCAAAAAGCCGGCCGTACTGATCGGCTACATCGTCGTGATACTTTTTGTCGGGGCAATGATCGTCACCAGCTTTGTCATGCCCAGCGGATTTGTCAGGCAATCCTCGCCCGAGCTGTTCCGCGGCATCATGATGATTGTGTTTATCTTTCTCTACTATACCACCCTCAAGCTGGGCATTGAGAAGGGCAGCAGCTATTTCAGAGCTGCCGATGTGAATATGGTCTTCACCGCCCCCATCAGCCCCAACAAGGTATTGCTCTACGGCTTCATCAAGCAGATTGCCGGTACCTTTGTGCTGCTCTTTATTGCAATTTTTCAGATTCCGAATCTGAAGAACAATTTCGTCATGCAGCCCTATGGCGTACCCATGCTGATGCTGGCTGTGGTGGCCTATGCTATGACATACCCCTTGGTCGGCATGGTCATCTACTCCTACACCTCCAAATCCAAGAAACGGAAAATGGTGGTCAAGAGGGCCTTTGACGGCTGTGCCATAGCCATTGCCCTCATCTTCCTTCTTATGCTTTCGACGACAGGTGATCTTCAGAAGGCCATCATCAGTGTCTTTGACAGCCCGGTTGCCCAATATTTCCCCATCTTCGGCTGGACCAGCGCCATCGCTTCCTCAGCCGTGTCGGGCTTTACCCTGCCGTTTATCATCGGCGCATCGGGGATGGTTATCCTGATTGTAGGCTCATCCATAGCCCTCTACAAGATGAATCTCGACTATTATGAGGACGTGCTGGAGGCTACAGATTTTCTTGAACAGGCCTATAAGGCTAAAAAGGAAGGTCGCAATCTGACCTTCAACCAAAAGGTCAAGCAAAACGTGAAGCACAAGATGACCGGAGACGGCGCCCGTGCTATTTTCCAGAAGATGCTCCTGGAGCTGAAAAAGACATCCATCTTCTTATTTTTCGACAAGCTGTCGGTGACGGTCATTCTATCGGGTATTGCCTTCAGTTACCTGATGCCTGATGAAGTGGGGATGTCACCCTTTCTTCTGGTGCTGTCCTTCAGTGTTTATATGCTCATGCTCATGCAGGTTCAGGGAGGCTGGAGCAATGAGCTGAGCAAGCACTATATCTTTCTTGTGCCTGCCAGCTCACCCCAAAAGCTGCTCTATGCCACCATGACCGAGCATATCAAGAATCTTTTCGACGGTATCCTTCTGTTTGTCATCTCCGGCGTGTTGTTTAAGGGCTCTGTTGATATCATTCTGGCCTGCATCATGACCTATGTGGCCTTCGGAGCTGTGTTCACCTATACCGATGTGCTGACACGGAAGCTCTTCGGGAGCGTGCACAGCAAGGGTCTGCAGATATTCATAAAAGTTATCGCTTGTATACTCGTCGAAGTCCCGGGGATCATTTTTGCCGTATTAGCTGGAATCCTGACTCATAGCGACCTGCTGGCCATCCTGGCCCTTGGCGGCTGGAGTCTGATCCTGGCCATAACATTCTTTATGTTATCGGCAAACATCTTCAAGAATCTGGAATCTGCAGCTTAATGCCATGCAATGGCAGCGGCTGTAGCCTGCAGCAATTTAGCGCTCCTGAATCCATCCAGGGATTCAAGTCGCGCTCGCTGCTTAAGTCCGTGCTCCGCTTTGAATTGCAGGCAGGCACGCCGCTTAGCAGCTTAATTGCAGGTACCGGTATAACGCGGTCTACACGCTCGCATTACAGCATTCAACTGCTCCTTAAGGATGCGTCCCCAAACCTGAATATCGTCCCTCATTCATCTGCATAAATATGAATCAACCCCTTTAGCAAGTGAACTGTATTGGCGGAGGTTAGCATGATTGAGATAAGAGCAGCCCGAAAAGAGGATCTGGAGGGCATCCTGGCCCTCAATGCAATTCTTACGCCCAATGATCTTCCCATGGACACCGAAAGGCTGAAGTCAGCCTGGGAGACGGTGATGGCCAACCCAGACCGCTATCTGTATGTGGTGGCCGATGAGGATGGTAAAATAAGTGCCTCCTGCAATGTGGCCATCATTCCCAACCTTACCCGCTCTGCCCGGCCATATGCGGTGATAGAAAATGTCATCACTCATCCGGATGCCCGGAGAAAGGGTCTTGGCCGCAAGGTCATGGAGAAGGCCATGGCGTTTGCCGGAATGCATAACTGCTACAAGGTGATGCTGCTCAGCGGCAGCCACCGTTTGGAAGCCCATGCGTTCTATGAAAGCCTGGGCTTTAGCGGCAGCAAGAAGAAGGGGTTTGTCATCGAGTATTTGGACGAGAAGCATTAGTGCACAAGGTTCTGCTATGAATTCTGTACATATCGGGAGCAGAAGCTTAACAGATGATGCAATAATGATGGCAAGGCGGTATGGGGCTGTCATCTCAGGAAAAGCTATGGTAAAATAGGATGAACAGCCCTTAAGGCACCGAGGAGAAATCCATCATGAACGTATTATATCTGCTGAATCATGCCGGCAAGGCCGGTACCGAGCGATATGTCCAGACCCTGATAGAGAAGCTGCATCCCCATAAAATCAAGGCCTTTTTTGTGTATAATGAGGATGGGCTTCTTCGGGAGCGCCTGGAGCAAAGCGGCATACCGGTTGCAAAGCTATCCATGAAGCACCCATTTGATATCGGTGCTGCCTGGAAGCTGAGCCGCTATTGCAGAGAGCATAAAATCGATCTGATACACACCCATTATCTGCGTGAGAACTATATTGCGCTCCTTTCCCGCATCTTTAATCCAAGAACCAAGGTCATTTATACCAACCATTTCATATTGGCCAATAATGGCCTTATTCGCTTTTTCAACCGGATCATGACCCTGCTTCAGGGCCGGATTATCGCCGTCTGCACACCGGGCAGAGATATGCTTATCAAGAACGGCAACCGCAAATCCATCATTGAGGTGATCCATAACTCGGTAGAGCCCGAATATTGGAAGACCCCCGAGCCCTCCACCTTAAGAAGTGAGTTCGGCATTGGATGGGATGAGTTCGTCATTCTCTGCGCTTCCCGCTTCGCCCACGATAAGGGACATGCCTACCTGGTGCGAACTATCCACGAGCTTAAGAAAATCACCTCGGTCAGCTTCAAATGCGTCCTTGCCGGGGACGGTCCCCTTCTGGAGGACACCAAACGGCTGACCTCCGAGCTGGGCTTAAATGAGGATATTCTCTTTATAGGCTTCCGCAAGGATATGAAAAACCTGTATAACGGAAGTGATTTGTATTTCAACGCTTCCCAGCATGAAGCCCTGAGCTTTCTGATCATTGAGGCGCTGGCAACGGGCCTGCCCGTTGCTGCCACCGATATGGGAGGCAACAACAATATCATCAATGAGAAAACCAGTTGCGGCGTGCTTCTGCCATATGATGACCCGATCACAAGCGCCGGGGAGATCAAGAGTCTTATGGAGGATAAGGAGCGGCTTGCCCTGTATCGGGAAAATGCCTTTACGGCTATCGAGAATTACTTTAATATCGATAAAAACGTGCAGAGAACCTTTGAGATCATGACCGATGTCTGCCGCAAACGGGCCTGACCGACTTTGTAATCAAACTGTTATATTGGTTGTCTTGAATTAATCGCCATAAAATGCTTATAATCTTTATGAAGAATGGGAAAGCATATTGAAAAAAGGAGTATTGCGATGTTAGTAGACGACAAGGGAAGATTATTCAAAAAAATTAATCTCATCGATCTATTGGTCATCATCGTCGTATTAGCCGTCGGAATTTTCGCCATCAGTAAATTCAGTGAAGAAAAGATTATTACCCCCTTCACCAAAACCGATCGTATTGTGATCACCTTCTATTCCGAGGATCTTCCGGCCTATGCCGTCAGCGCCATGAAGGTAGGCGACGAGGTCAAGGACAAGACCACCAATTCGGTTTTCGGAAAGGTCACAGATGTGAATATGATGCCCAGTGTCGCCTTTGCAGCCGACGAAAACGGCAACATGGTGAAAACCACAAAGGAAGGGTATGCCTCCATGATTCTGACGGTTGAGGGTGACGGCATCTATTCTGATAACGGCGCATACTTTGGCAACATCGATTATTATATCAACCGTTATCTGGAGATTCGAGTCGGGAATACCGCTGTCTACACAAAAGTGAGATCCATTGATAAAAAATAAAGGGGTAAACGCTTTTGTTTGAATCGAGCATTTTTATCGGCCTTCTATCAAGGCTTTTCCGGCCTTTAGGACATATATGGAAGAACAGCCTTACCTACAGGGTTTTGATGGCTATAGCCGCATGGTTCAAAAAGGTGTATCATGGCAGTGCTGTGGTCAACTTTATCCGTCGGGATGGCTTTTTGATCCGCTATTGGGACAAGAGCTTTCTTGCCAATGCCACCGATAAGCTCCTGACCTTCATTCCGAAGCTCCTGCAAAAGCTCTACGACAAAGCTGAAAAGGTATTTTCGGGAAGCATCGCTTTTCGTGTGATACTCTTTTTCGCCCGAAATGTGCACATTCTTCTGGCTCTATTTATGACCATGTCCATGCTGGTTCCCCACGCTTATTGGGATAACCGTTACAATACCATTGCTGTTTGCGGTTTTCTGTTTTTGTTCCTGATTAACGTCATGGCCGACAAGTCTATTAAGCTGTGGACCAGAGTATTTGATGTTTATTTCTTTATTTTTCTGATGTGCATCCTCATCGCGCAGATTTTCTCATCCTACCCGGATTTGAGCCTTCGCTTCCTGGTTTTTCACATCACCGATTTCATCCTCGTTTTCGTTTTGGTCAATACCATCAGAACCAAGGAGCAGCTTGCCACTGTCACAGAGATTATCCTTGTGGGGGCGGCCCTCACTGGACTTTATGGGGTATATCAAAGTATTGTGGGTGTGCCTGTTATCCCTTCGCAGGTGGATTTAACTCTGAACGAGGGTATGCCCGGAAGGGTTTTTTCTGCCTTTGATAACTCCAACAATTACGCCCAGGTGCTCGTAATGCTCATACCCTTCTTCTTCGCTACGGTATTGAACGCGAAAGGGGTTCAAAAAAGGATTATCTTCATTCTGGCAGCCTTGCCGCCCCTTGTGGCCTTGGTCGCGTCCTATTCCCGATCAGGCTGGATCGGCTTTGCGGTTGTCGTTTTTGTGATGCTTTTCCTGATCAAGCCAAGCCTTATTCCCCTCATTGCTTTGCTCGGGGTGGTGATCATGCCCTTCCTTCCGATAACCATTTTAAGGCGGCTTGCCTCTATTACCAATATGTCGGATTCATCTATTTCCTTCCGCTTTCAGATTTGGCAAACCATGTGGCCTGTCATTCAGGACTTCTGGGAAGCCGGGATAGGCCTGGGTACCGATGCGGTTCAAAAGATTACCCGGCGTTATCCCCTGTATACCAATGGTTCTACGCTGCCGGTTCACTGTCATAATGTCTATCTTCAGATTTGGGCAGAGATGGGCATTGTGGGTCTTCTGTCCTTCCTGGGAGTTATGCTGCGTACCCTGAAGCAAGGCCTCAGGGCTGTTTTCAGCAGGGACACCGACTCTTATATCAAGAATTTCCTCAAGGCCGGCGTTGCGGGGCTTCTCGGGATTCTTGCCATTTGCCTTGTGGAGTATGTCTGGTTTTATCCCAGGGTCATGCTGATCTTCTGGCTTCTGGTGGGGCTGATGCTGACCGCTGTAGGCATAGCAAGGCGTGAGGCAGAGGAAAAAGAGGCTCAGAATTAGGAACTCGCTTGCATTACTATGAATAGTAAATATGAGACGAAGAAATAAGAGGCTCAAATAATGAAGCCTCTTTTCTTATGGCGCAACAAGGTCAGGTCGTGAACTTCGCCCGCTAAAAAATAAAACCCCGCCTGTTGGGTAAGCGGGGTAGATATATATCATTTACCGGCTAGCTTTCTTTTCAAACCCATCAGCCATTCACTGAAGGACGGCGGGAGCCAGGAAAGAGTATACCACATCAGGGCTTGTTTTTTTAAGTATTTCCAGGAATAGCTTCGATAAATCTCCCGGGCCTGTTTTCCCATACCGGCGAACAGATAGGAGGTTACCTCGCCTAATTCCACCATCTCCCGCAAGACAGCCAGAGGTCTTCTGAAGCTTTCCTTCAAATTGGGGTCAAGAAGCGCCTGATTCAGGGTATCCATGTACCCGGTAGGCTTTTTGTGCTTCTTGCCCCTGACATAAACGCGATTATCGGCATCCTGATAGTAAGTGGCACAGAGCTGTTTGGTGAAGGCGATCTCATACTTCAAGGCAATGCGGCACCACAGCTCCACATCCTCTGCCACCACCTCGCCGGTCTTGAAACCGCCCACGTCCTGCAGCACAGCCTTTGGGATGGCTGTGGCTGATGCCCAGAGGGGAGGCTGACCGTGCATGGACTCAAAGAAATTCGGGATGATCACATCCTGATCATTCTCGGGAATACCCAAATAGGCTACAGGCCAATAGGTTTTTCCGTCATAGGTTTCATAAGCTGTTCCATATGCACCTGCCTGAGGGAACCTGTCTCTCAGGCGCAGGATGCTTTCAAGAAACTTAGGCTTCCAGGCATCATCGGCGTCCAGAAAGGCGATAAGCTCGCCTTCAGCCTCTTCAATGCCCCGGTTCCTGGCCGAGGATACGCCACCGTTGGGTTTTCTGATAAGGCGGATGTGGGCATCTCCTATGCCTTCCACCACCTCTGGCCCGTTATCTGTGGAGCCATCGTCCACCACGATAATCTCAAAGGGCGCACATGTCTGAGACAGGACTGAGCCGATAGCCCGAGCGATATGCTTTTCCTTATTGTAGAGCGGAATCACCACTGATATTTTTTCCATGACTCTTTACCCCCGATAGGAGCTTTAGATTTCCTTGAGCTTTTGAAGGATCAATGCCTGATCAGAGGCGTTTTTCCTCAGCATGGTTTCCGAGATTTCATATGCGTTTGTACAAAGCTTATCTATAGAGGCTGTAAACTTCTCATATAAATCATTGAAGCTGGTGTTTCGCACATCCAGGATGAAATCCCCGAGACCGTAGCCCTCACCGATCACACCCCAATATTTCTGGCTATAGGAGAAGCAGAGAGAAGGCACCCCACACTCGATGGAGGAGACCACCGGATGCATGCGGGCAGAAACTGTGAAGGCCGACTGCTTGATTAAGCTTCTGACCTCATAGGGGAGCAGGGTCTTGTCCAGGGCCAGAACCCGTGATTTCAAGTCCTCGGGCAAATGGGCGTAAAGATCCCGCACCATGATGGAATCATCGGAGGATTGAGGCTTGAGCACATGGGGAATCAGAGCAAGCGTGTATTCAGGATAAGCCTCCAGAAGATGGGTGCAAACCTTGAGATAAAAACCGAGGCATTCCTCACGGGACTTGCTGACGGTGTAGTTAAAAATCAACTGGCTGGGGAAGAAGCTGATATAGCGCTTTTCACCGGCTTCGGTGCTTTCCTTTGCCAGGGGCATGAGGGCCAGATCAGGTATGCTGTCTATGCGTTTCACACCCAGCCTGTCCAGATAATCAAAGGTGATCCGATCCCTCACATACAGCCTGTCGGTCTTGTTGAGGAAAAACCTTGCCACAGGCTTTCTGAAGGAGTAAAAGGGGCCCATGGTCTGACCGATGAAGCAGACCTTCTTCTTCCTAAGAAAGACATTGATCTTAAGGAACTGGGACACCAGGGGTATCCAGCCGTAATCCTCGGTATAATCATCGCCCCCAAGCACCACAATCAGATCCATGGTTGCAGCCAGCTTACTGGCAATGCCGGATTTAACGGCCAACGCCTGAAGCATCTGAGGCTTGGTGATGCGGTTGTTTTTATACAGGCTTCCCATAGGGCAGACCTGTATATCCTCATAACCCGTGGCCTGGCAGAGCCTCTCCCTTGTGTTCACGGGATCGTCTGTCTCGACGAAATAGGTATGAGACTGTCCGGTGGCCTTATTATAGTAGGTGATAAAATTCTCGGCCATCATCATAGATCCGTAATTATAGGTATTGGAGGCATTCAGCAAATAGATTCTCAATTAGAAATCTCCTTCCTTTCGGCAATGGTGAACAATCAGCGGCGAAGTATTCTCTTGATCATAGTCTTAAGCTGCCTGGGGAAAAGGCTTTTAAGGGCCAAAACCAATCTCCGCTTGATATAGGCAGCCCTTAAGTATCGGTTAAAAATCTTCTCAAGATCCATATCAGACTTCAGGTCATCCATAACCGCTTCATACACGGCGGGAACAGGCTTTGCAAGGACTGGCTGAGCCTCAAGAAGCTCTTTTTCGGTGACCGGTATGAGGTTAAGCTGCGCCTTGATGGCCTCAAGGACCTTCTGACCCACCGGAGTGTTTACCGTGATCAGAGAAACTCCTTTTTTGTCCTCCCGGAACCTTGGCCCCCAGAAATCCCCCATACGGATGTCGGAGGCGATGCTTTCATGGCCCAGTGTACAGCTATAGCAGCCCTTGTTGAGACATACATCGGACAGGTAGAAATTATAGAAGAGATCATCCCGCATGGTTCTGGAATAGGTCTTACCATTCCCGGAGATACGCATGGAATAGTTATGCCACCCAGTGGACTTGTCCCTGAAGCGGATCTCCTCGATGGTGCTGATGCCGTGGTGCTTCTTGATATAAGCCAGGTATTTCTGCCAGAGCAGCATGCTGGGAACCCCATGGCAGAAGAAGTCCACCAGGATCACCTTGTCCGGATCCAGCCGTTTGCCCATGGATTTTCTGATCCCACTGATCTGGCAGGGCGTGCCAAATATCACATACCGCTCATCCCCGGAGAGCTGCGAGAATGCCTCATGGACTCTGCTCTGCAGATATTTTGAGCCTCTTATGGCAGGAAGGTCCTCGGCTCGATCGATGATTTTATGCCTGACGGTATGGGTGTCATAATCATAGACAGCACCTACTACCTTATAGCCTAATTTTAAGAAGGTTGAGGCAATGAGATCTCCAACCCCTCCTGATGTGGCCGAAAGCCGTATGGCGTCATCCTGATGCCAGCAGGCGTAAACCGTGCAGCCCTCAAAGCCCGAGTGCTGAGGAGGTTTGCTGTCGAGCCTGGGACAGGCAGCGGCACATTTCCCGCAATCGGTACACAGTCCTTGGTTCACTTCTACCCGTTGAAAGCCGTCGTTATCCTCGATGCTGATGGCCGAGGCAGGACAAAGGGTGAAGCATGTGCCGCAGCCCGAGCAGATGAGATTGGATTCCTTTAAGATGCTTCTCGTCATAGGAACGCTCCTTATTATGAAATAACAAGGGCTGGTCGCAAACTTCCGTTTGCTGCTCGCCTATGCAACCAAGCTCCCGGGTACCCGCCAGCAATCTGTGATTGTGCGGCGGGTGGGGTTCCTATTGGGGCTGTTTGCCGGAGCTTACGCGATGCTTAACAAAGCTGAAAAGCTTCTGGATCAGTTCCTTGTTATAGTATAGGCAAACTCCAATGGCCAACACGCTTAAGAGTATTTCCAGAGGCAGATTCCGTATATAGTACAGCGCCATATAGGCAGCACAGATAACTGTCAGGCTTATGAGATCCCTGAGGTTGAGCCGAATCACAAAATACTTGCGGGTCTGGCGGATTCTTAAAAGCCACATTCCTAAAAAAGACAGCATATTAGCAAGAGAAGCCGCCTGCAAGCCTATCACAGGAATCAGGAAAAAGCTTACGACAAGGTTTATGATGGAGCCCGCTATGGATGTGGTAAAGGCGCCGCGGGTTTCCTTTGAGCTTAAATAGCCGGTGCCGTAGAAGGTGGAGAAGGACTGAAAGAGGGTTCCGGCATAGAGGAAGGGGATGTAAATCCAGGCCTCCCGATAGCTTTCACCCATAATGGCCATAACCCATTTTGTGGCCGGCAGCAGCAGGATCAGCACGCAGTATTGGAATTTCATATAGTAATGAAACATCTTGGTGTAGAATTCATCCTTGTCATCCGAGTCATACTCGGCGATGGCGCTCTCCTGCCAGGCCAGATAAAAGACATTGTTGACAACTCCCAGAAGTGCGGGAAATTTTGTGGCCACGCCGCCATAGATGCCGTTGGCCTCAAGGCCCAGGTAGTAAATGATGATGTAACGGCTGCAGGTGCTGATGATCCACCAGTTGATTGCATTCGGAATGAGGGGAACCGAGTATTTGATCAATTCCTTTATAGCCTTTGAGCTGACAGCCTTAGGAAGGATATGCCCGATGACACCTGCCCTTATTTCGACGAAGGCAATGGCGGTAAGGGAGGCGGCGATTGCCGAAATAAACAAAGCGTCCACCTTCATCCCCACAAACATAATCAGGATGATGTTCAATACAAGGGTAACAGCAGTGAAGATGACACCCGAAAGGGCATAGACCACATTCTTCTTAAGGCCTCTGGCGATGGACTGATAGACGCTGAAAAGCACATTGGTGATGATGTAGAAGAGGATCAGATACTGGGACTTAAATGGCCGGAACTGGACATAAATCATATATCCGACGGTGAAAATACATAGTCCGGCAGCCACAACAAATAAGGCGTTGGATATGGCCGATTTGGCCTCCTCATCGGATTTGGCATCGAGAAGGTAGCGGTACATGGAGTCATAGATCTGAAGGGTTATCACCGGAACGATAATGGAGGCCGTGGCGAATACCGCATCGTAATAGCCCATTTCGGCTGTTGCGATATAATGGGTATACAACGGCAGCAAGACGAAGGACAAGACCTTGGAGGTCAGGTTTCCGATGATATAGATCAGGGTGTTTTTCGCTAAGGTTTTCTCTCTGCTCATCTTTTTCGGCCTTTCCGGACAAGTGCCAGATACTCCGGCAAATGACCATGATACAATGTATGATAAGCCCTATTCATGCAGATTTTAGTCTATCACCTGGGGGGAAGCCTGTCAACCGAATTGGCTTTTATCGCCTTATCACGCAAGCATTTGACTTAATATGCCGATAGCGTGATATAATGTCTTATTGTAAAGGAAAATGACTTCGTGAGGCTCCGGCCGACGTGCTTGACATTATAACCGATAGGAGCAGTCCCATGAGAAAAAGCATTGTGCTATTCATCACCGTTATCCTCATATTCAACCTCTCGAGCCCTATGGCATCCGCGACTGAGGAAGCACCGATTGAACTGCCTGTTATAGAAGCAGACAGCTGCATTCTCATCGATGCCGCATCCAATACCGTTCTTTATGAAAAAAACGCTGACAAAAAGCAATATCCCGCAAGCACCACTAAGGTCATGACAGCAGCTTTGGCTATTGACCATATCTCACCTGACAAAAAGGCCACGGTGAGCAAGACCGCGGTGAAGTCCATTGGTATCGGCGGCTCCAATGTAGGCCTAAAGGCAGGAGAAGTGCTATCCATCAGAGATCTTATCAATATGGCCCTTATCAGCTCGGCCAATGATGCTGCCAACACTCTGGCAGAAAGCGTTTCGGGGAGCCTTTCAGGCTTTGTGGAGCTGATGAATGCCAAGGCTAAGCAGCTGGGTCTTACCAGCACCCTTTTTTCAAATCCTGTGGGTCTGGATGTGGGGGACAATTATCCCGAACACAGGACAACAGCCCGTGAGCTGGCTCAGGTCATGCGCTATGCCACAACCCTGCAGGCTTTCCGGGAGACCATCAATCAGAGCCGGTATCTTCTGCCCGTCACTAATCTTCATAAGGAAAGCCGCGGATATCTGAGCTCAACCAATCGCCTGATTACTGACCCTAACCTGCAATCCGATGAGTACACCGTTGTGGGAGGAAAGACGGGTTGGACAAATGCAGCCAGAAATGTCTTTGTGGGCGTGGCACGAAATGCCGATGGGATAGAGCTTATTGCAGTGCTCATGAAGCATGAGTCCAGAGATGGTATGTTTCTTGAGGCCAAGGCGCTTTTTGATTATGGATATAAGCGTATCGCACAGGACAACAGCCTTGCCCGCTCCGGCTTTTATGATGTGCGCTTAAGAAGCTCCGAGCCCGTCATTCAGGCTTTTTACGAAAAGGGCTATATTACCGGAATTGAGGATGGCTTGTTCAATTATGGGGAACAGGTGACCTATGAAGCCTTTGTTCAGGTGCTCAGCCGCGTTAGGGGTACAAACGCAGCTGATGATGATGTGGCTGCTTGCTTCAGCAGCGCTGTCACTTCAGGGCTGATTGATGAAGACTGGTATGACGAGAGGGAAAAGCCCATCACCCGGGGCGAGGTTATCCAGGTCTTGGACAGGCTTTTGGATGTCAGGCTGGAGGATGCCGAAATACCGGTATTCACAAAGCTCATCAAGGATTATGATACCCTGCCCCAATCCATCAGGTTCAGCGTACTGAGGGTCTATAAGAGCGGTATTATCAAGGGGAACGGTGATGGTACCATACAGGTGGATAGGAAGCTTACCAAAGAAGAGATGGTACTGATTCTGAATAATTACCTTAAATACAAGCAGCAGAGCAATGGCATGGTGCGGGTGGTCCTTGAGGATTCGGATGGCTTATGGCCAGATCAATTGTACCATCCTATAGGCCTTGCGGCTTGATGCTGCAGGCTACAGCCGCTATGATTGCATGTGGCTGGCGTACAAAAGGGGGTGTCTCAATATGAGATACCCCCTTAATAATCGTAGCAGTGCTATGGCCTATCTTAGTAGTTTTCAGCTCTGATTGAGAAGAATGCCTTGGGATGCTCGCAAACCGGGCAGACCTCGGGAGCCTTTTCGCCATAATGGATATGTCCGCAATTTTCGCAGATCCAGTATTGCTTTTCTTCTCTCTTGAAGACAACGCCGTCCTTGATGTTCTGAAGCAGCTTCATGTATCTTTCTTCATGATGCTTCTCGATCTTAGCTACAGCGTTGAAGAGGAAGGCGATCTTGTCAAAGCCTTCTTCCTTGGCAGTCTGCGCAAAGCTCGCGTACATATCGGTCCATTCATAGTGCTCGCCTGCAGCAGCATCAGCCAGGTTTTCCTCGGTGGAGCCTATACCATCATGCAGGAGTTTGAACCAGATCTTTGCATGCTCCTTTTCGTTGTTGGCTGTTTCCTCAAACAGCTCCGCAATTTGATTCAAGCCTTCCTTTCTAGCTTTGGAGGCATAATAGGTATACTTGTTTCTTGCCTGGGACTCCCCGGCAAAGGCTGCCATCAAATTGGCCTCAGTTTTTGATCCCTTTAAATTCATTGTTTAACCTCTCCTTTTTTGACCTTTATTTATTTAAGTTCAGCCTTCCATAATCCATGGAGATTACAGTAGGCGTAGACATCAACATTCTCTCTGTCGCAGAAAACTGCTCTGGGAGGATCGTTGGGGGAAAGTGCTATCCTTTCGGTTCCTGTTTCGGAAACCACGGCGATCCATTCAATGTAATGCTCAGGAGTCATGGGGTGGGGAACCGAGCCAATCTCAACGACGATCTTGCCATCCTCCCTCTTGGCTACCGGGACATGCTTTTCATGGGAAGCCTCAACGGTATTGGGAACGAGCTCTTTCATGGGTTGATTGCAGCAGGTCAGTGTTCCGCCGCCGTTCTTAATGAGGCCAACCATATTGCCGCAGACCTCACACTTAAAGAATTTGATCTCTGATTTCATAAATTTACCACCTTTCTTTTCTCATTGATTCTATTGAATCACAAATGGATCCAATATGCAATATAAAATTGTACTGATTACAAAAATGTTATCATTTAAATATATGTCACACCAGTGAACCGTATGCTAAAACCTCCGTCTAATCATACAGAAAACACTCAAACACAGGAAAGGATGATTCGAAATGAAAAACAAGCTTATTATCACAGCCTTATTGTCCATGGCACTCCTTATGACAGCCTGCAGCAGCGCCAATATTCCTGCGTCAGCCCCCCGCTTACCAGAGACCGAGGAGATTGGGGATAAGGTGGATATCGATTTATCAGCCCCAAAAGGGATTACCGTCAATGTCGTAAACTATGAGGTATTACAGGACAATATTCCTGAGGAGCTGTCAAAGCTTATTGATGAAAACATGGCGACCAAGGGCTATCTTGTAAGGCAGATTGACGGAGAGTACTATGTTGTGGTGTTTATGGGAGAGCAGCCATCAGGCGGCTATGGAATCGAAATCACCTCCATTGAGGATAATGAAGGCAAAACCAACATCACTGTTAAGGAAACTCGGCCTGCCGAAGACGATATGGTCATCACTGTCATCACCTATCCCTATCAGGTGGTTAAAATTCTCAGCGGTATTTCACCCGATTTCAAGGTTGTCAATGAGGCCGGTGAGGCATTCGAGGAAATTGCACCTGAAAAACCGTAACATGCTGCTTGAGTAACCAACCCGAACCCCCATCTTCTAAGATACATGCTCTTTGCCTCAATGGCTGCAGGCCAGTGGGGGAAAGAGCTTTTTCTTATCTTGCATTATATCAAAATTTCCAAGTGCGGTGCAATCCCCGTTGCTTGCCGGCAGGAAGGCAAACACACTTAATTACTATTCTACCCTATTTTCATGTCTGTAATCCTAAAAAAGTGGGTAAGTAAAAAGGAATGCCTTTGCGTTCGCAATATGATTCACACTGGAGGAGCAAGAGATTATGTGGATTAAGGGTTACACCTATGGGTATCATGCAAAACGGGGCATCTACAGAACCGAGGATGCAGCCATGTCTCAGGAGAGGCTTTTTGAGCTGGGCATCAACTGGATGTGTCTGGCTTTTCCGGTGACGCAGAAAAGCTTTTCATCCACCGAGATCTATTTTGATTACCGTCATAATGTTACCGACAAGGATCTCATCACCACCATCGAGAAGGCGCATAAAAGGGGCATCAAGGTTTGCCTGAAGCCTATGATCAACTCAGCCGACGGCGTATGGCGTGCCCAGATCGATTTTCCCGATGCCGACATGATGGGAAATGACCGTTATTGGAAGCAATGGTTCGAGTTTTATGGCGCTTTTTTGCGTCATTATGCCGAGATTGCCGAGGATACCGGCTGTGAGATGTTCTGCATAGGCTGTGAAATGAGCGGTACCGAACGCAAGGAGACGCTTTGGAGAGAACTGATTGCCGAGATCAGAATGATATATTCGGGTCCCCTTGTTTATAACACAAATCATGGCCGTGAAGAGCTTGTTAAGTGGTTTGACGCATTGGACTACATCGGAACCAGCGCCTATTATCCCGTTGGGCGTACCGGTGGCACCAGGGAGAGCATGCTCCGTGAATGGCAGAGGATAGGCGAATCCCTGAATGATCTGAGCAAGAAGCTGAACAAGCAGATCATCTTTATGGAGATTGGCTGCAGAAGCGCGAAGGGCTGCGCCTCTATGCCATGGGACTTTGCCCATACCGAGCTGGAGCGGGATGAGGATGAACAGGCTAACTTTTTTGATTCCTGCCTCACGGCGTTCCATGATCAGGATTGGTTTGCAGGGGTCTTCTGGTGGGATTGGAGCACCATCATTTACGAAACCAAGGAAGAAGCCCAAAGGGATAAGGGCTTTAACATCCATCTCAAAAAGGCAGAGACAATTCTTAAGGAATGGTACAGCCGGGTATAAAATAACCGATGAAGCACAAAACCCGCAAAGCGAAAATGCAATGCGGGTTTTTCATGGCACGCCCAAGAGGATTCGAACCTCCGACCTGCGGTTTAGGAAACCGTCGCTCTGTCCTGCTGAGCTATGGGCGCATAACGTGCACAGACTATTTTACTATAGGGCATTGGCTGTGTCAACGACGAATGCTGGTAAGTGGCAGGAAGCAGCCTTTCCGAATAGCATATATTATGAATCCACATTTATTGGAGCACAATCTATGGATTGCATCGCGCTGTATGATTCGGGCAACTATGCGTATCGCATCGCCAGGATATTTGAACGTAAAGGTCTTGTATTTGAGGTTGTTTCCACACCCTGTAGGATATCCAGAAGCGGCTGCGGCTACTGCCTGAGATTTCCTGAAAGGTATCTCAAACACGTTCTTGCAGAGAGTCTGGCCTGCGGCTGCCCGGTCAGAGAAGCTTACAGAATAGTTGTAAAAGACGGAAGAAACAATTATATTAGAATTGACCTGAGATAAACGGAGGTTAGTCCATTTGCTTAAGGATACAAAAGCGCTCGTTTCGGTCATGAAGGATCTTGCCCTGAAGGCGGGGGAGAGGATTCTTGACATCTACCGGAGGGATTTCCGGATTGAGTACAAGGAGGATCACTCTCCTGTAACCGAGGCCGATAAGGAGGCTAACACACTCATCGTCAGCGGGCTTCAATCCAGATTCCCGGAAATACCTGTTCTGGCCGAGGAATCAGAGGATGACCGCACCAGGCTGACACAGGCCTATTGCTTTGTGGTGGATCCTTTGGACGGCACCAAGGAATTTGTGAGCAGAAATGGCGAGTTTACTGTCAATATAGCCTTGACATATAGAGGGAAACCCGTGGCAGGGCTTATTTACGTACCTGTCATTAATGAGCTCTATTACGCTGCTTTAGGTGAAGGTGCTTATTTCGAGGCAAAGGGCACAAAGGAGAGGATTCGGGTATCTCAGCGCGTTGGTGATATCCGGCTGGCCGTGAGCCGCTCTCACCGAACCGATGAGTTGGACAAGCTGATTGAGCAAAATCATATTCGACATATTATTGTGGCGGGAAGCGCCTATAAGGGCTGCCTGGTGGCAAGAGGCGAAGCCGAGGCCTATTATCGCTTCGGGAGAACCATGGAGTGGGATACTGCGGCCATGGACATCCTTGTCACCGAGGCCGGAGGGATTTTCAAAGGCATTGATGGTCGTGAGTTCCTTTATAATAAGGAAAATGCTGAAAATCCCACAGGCTTTTATGCTGTCAACAGACCGGAAAACCTGCTAAAATAAGTACTGTGATAAAGGTACCATAACCGAGCCTTTAGGCATCGGAAATCCATAAATGGTAAGCACGAAGCGAAATACGCATACAGAGCTAGGAGGATATGCTATGGAAGCACTACCTGTCTATTTGGATGAGAGCAAAAGCTTTGAGGAACGAGCCAGAGATCTGGTGTCCAGAATGACCCTGGAAGAAAAAGTGTCTCAGATGCTTTATACCGCACCGGCCATCCCGCGACTGGGGATAGAAGCCTACAACTGGTGGAATGAGGCCCTTCATGGTGTTGCCAGAGCCGGAACGGCAACGGTTTTCCCGCAGGCCATCGGTATGGCATCCACCTTTGACGAGGATCTGTTAAAGCGTACCGCCACGGTAATCTCCGACGAAGGCCGCGCTAAGTACCACGAATATAGCCGCAAGGGCGACAGAGGCATCTATAAAGGGCTTACCTTCTGGTCCCCCAATGTGAATATCTTTAGAGATCCCCGGTGGGGCCGCGGCCATGAAACCTATGGTGAGGACCCATATCTCACATCCAGACTGGGTGTATCCTTCGTGAAGGGTCTGCAGGGTGATCACCCCAAATATCTGAAAACTGCTGCTTGCGCCAAGCACTTTGCTGTACACAGCGGACCTGAGGATGAACGCCATTCCTTCAATGCAATAGCCTCAAAGAAGGATATGCGGGAAACCTACCTGCCCGCATTCGAAGCCTGCGTCAAAGAGGCCAATGTTGAAGCCGTCATGGGTGCCTACAACCGGACCAACGGTGAGCCCTGCTGCGGCAGCAAGACGCTGCTGAACGACATCCTGAGGGAGGAATGGGGCTTTAAAGGCCATGTGACCTCGGACTGCTGGGCTATTCAGGATTTCCATCTCCATCATCATGTGACGCATACCGCTCCTGAGTCTGCCGCCCTTGCTGTGAACAATGGCTGTGACCTCAATTGCGGGCATTTGTTCGGAAACCTTCTGATCGCCATTCAGGAAGGTCTCATCACCGAGGAAGCCATCACCAGGGCTGTGACCAGGCTGATGATGACCCGCCTGAAGCTTGGCATGTTTGATAAGGATGAGCATGTGCCCTATACCCAGATCCCTTATGAGGTCAATGATTGCGCCGAACACAGGGCTCTTGCCGCTGAGGTGGCCAGAAGATCCATGGTGCTGCTTAAGAATGACGGTCTGCTTCCCCTTTCGGCCGATAAGCTCAAGACCATCGCCGTGATAGGCCCCAATGCCGACAGCAGAAAGGCCCTCATGGGCAACTACTATGGAACGGCATCAAAGTATGTCACCGTCCTGGAGGGCATCAGGAACTCTGTGGGCGAGGGCACCAGAGTGCTTTATTCGGAGGGTTGCGGCCTGAACTCCGACTATAAGGAAAACCTTGCGCAAATGCTCAAGGAGGTTCCGGATCGCATATCTGAAGCCGTTTCGTGTGCTGAAAAAGCCGATGTGACCATTCTGTGCATAGGCCTGGACGAAACCCTGGAGGGCGAGGAAGGGGATCAGGGAAATGCTTATGTGTCGGGAGACAAGCCCGATTTGAACCTCCCCGAAAGCCAGCGGAAGCTTATGGAGGCTGTTTTCAAAACAGGAAAGCCCGTTGTTGTTGTAGTTATGGCAGGAAGTGCTCTGGATCTGAGAGCCGCTGATGCTCATGCCAACAGTATTCTGCAGGCCTGGTATCCCGGTGAGGAGGG
>Ga0116192_1000725_pt1 | contig 24321 bp, 17 predicted proteins | sample AD_UKC113_MetaG_FD_89876 | JGI IMG/M metagenome (GOLD analysis project Ga0116192, IMG submission 89876) | Active sludge microbial communities of municipal wastewater-treating anaerobic digesters from Hong Kong - AD_UKC113_MetaG | ecosystem: Engineered > Bioreactor > Anaerobic > Digestate...
ACAATAAGTAATGATGATAGTGTTGCTGTAAAACGTGGATACGATCCCTTCGGATATTGCTTAGCGTGGTGTTTCTGGTATGTTGAATTGCGCATTAATAATCCAAATGTACAACCACACTTTTTGATTAAGCAATGTATCAAACGCATTGTCTCAAATAATAGTTTTGCTAAAACTAATTATAACAGTTCAGAAGAAATAACAGAAACTAATTTAGAAAATACAAAAAATTTTAACAATTATATTAGGTCATATGCTGCTAATTTAGATAACGAAAAAAATAAATTATTAGAAATGTTTGGTATTAATAAAGATAATGCTTATGATATCGTGTTCAATAGTACACAGCACAATAAAATTATAAACCAAATTAATAATACGTTCAATACAAAAATAATTCCATTAACTTTTAACTAAATTATTTGAGCAGATATTTTTAACAATCATAATACGTTTGTTTTGCATAAAATTACTTTTTATCAAACCTAACAATAGATCATTTGGATTGTAAAATATATTCATTTTGACAACATATTTTATACTAATATACAATAATGGAAAAATAAAAATGAAAATTTATTTATCTCAATAACTCTAATTTAATTATCAAAATTTGTGTTTAAAAATAACAAAAAATGATAAACATTGATCATAATGATACTTTAGAACCTCTTAATGCATTAAAAAATCGCAATGATACATTACAGAAACCTTTTAATGAATTAAATAGTAATTTATCTAAAAATAATAATAACCAAAAATTACTTGATGACTTAACTATTAATCACGTTTTAAAAAAACTTGCACCTTACAATATTGTTAAAAAAAATACATTCGATGTAAAAATTAATGAAAATAAGAGCATGTTGATCAATTTTACTAAAATTAATGAAAAATATTGTGACTTTAATTTAGTCGTTACTAAAAGTTACAATAACATTAATTATGTAATCTCTAATTTTATTACTTACAATACAAATTTGATTAACGATTCGATTGAAAGGTTTTTATGTTATGATTTTTATGAATTTGCTTTTCTTCTTAAAAAAATTTGGAATGGAATTAAATGTGAGGTATTTTTGCCTCAATATGATGAAAAAAAAATACTTTTAAATTTTAATCATCATCAGGCAGGACATTTTGAAATGGAAATTTTATCAAAGTCTAAGTGCTTTTTTTTCAATTCTTTTTTACCTTCAACTATACAATTAGCATCTCCACAACAAAAAATTTCGACAAAAATTTACAAAATTGTAAAAATTTTACTATTTTTTTTGGAAGATATTGAAAAAAAAGACATAATTAAAAAGTGGACGTTTAGTCTATTTTTCAATTTTGTATTTGCAATTCCTAAAATACAATATAAACTTGACTTTTTTAAAAAAAAATGCGATGAAGATGGAAATGTAACTGAAGTTTTAGCTATGTCAAATGATGGTATTAAATTAAAAATTTGTAATGAAGATCTTACACTTTATATTTATTGTGAAATGAGTAGTTATTTAAATTTTATACAAGTTAGTGAAAATGAATCTTTTGAAAATAATTGTTGTTCTAGTTTGAATTCAAAAGCTGTTAATAAATATATTACTAACTATTTTAGATATGCTAATAATTTTGCACTTAAAAATTGTTTTGTAAATTTAAAGGAAAAACTTATGACTCGTAAAGTTTTTAGTTCAATACTTGATGATATAACTAAAGCAGCACACTACAGAGAGCATAAAATGAAATTTTATGATACCTTAAATTATATTGCAAACTTTAAAGAATATCAAAGTAAATTAGATAATATTTTAATTTCAATCAGAAATTTTGGGTCGAAAATAGAACATTTCAATAAATTTGATGAAGTTTTACATTCTATTTTAAAAATTGAACATCAAAAAAAATTTGGAGATGTTTTGCTCCAACTCAAGACAGAAGATGTTATATCCAAAAATTCAGACAAAAATACAGATTTATTTGAAATGATAGAATATATTCGAAAGTTAATAGTAAAGCGATCTTTAGTTGCAGTTTCTAATAATAATACTAATTTCAATGACATTGTTGATGATAATAGTGATAGTGATATCGATTGTTATAGCAATAATGAGAACATTGAGAATACCAATGATAGTTTGAATAACAATGATGAGAACAATAATGAGAACAATAATGAGAACAATAATGAGAATAATAACTACAATAATGAGAACAATAACAACAATGGTAGTAATAATATTGTTGACATTGATAGTCTTGATTTTAAAACAAAAAAAATAATTTCTCAAATTTACAACATTTCTACTTTTGTTGACTTTTACAATAAACACAAAGAAAAATTGGATTCTGATAATAGATTAGAAAGTTTGGTTAAATCATTATACAGGTTAAACAAAGAAAACAGAGATGCAGTTCTTTTAAGCTATGATATTTTTGCATAAGCCTTTAATATTTTTTTTATGTGGTTAGAATATTAATTCAAATAATATTATTAATACAATTAAAATACAACAACACACAAAACTTGATCCGCAAAGTCCAATTAATGGTGATAATGCACCAGATAAAGCACCTAAACCTAAACCACTAAGTAAATTATTTAATGGAGATAATAAAGCATCTATCGGTGCAGCTAATCCTTCTCCTATTCCTTGAAATAATCCTCCACCTACAGCTTCAGATTCTGCTTTAGCTGTCATTGATGTTGTTGCTGTATTTTTAACGTCCGTTCTAACTTTTAGGTCTAATAAATTACTTAATGTACTAGTTATTTGATTAGAAACACCAGATGCTTGAATACATTGTGAATATAATTGAATTGCTTGCTCTTGATTTGAAGTAAATTTAAAGCTCCTACCTGAAATATCTTTTAGAATTGTGTTTTGTGTACTTATAACTTTAGCTAAACAATTAGCATAATTTTCATTAGTAAAATTAGCGGCGACGTTATTTTCAACCAAATTTTGTAGATTTTGATATGAGGAATTATTAATATCAGTTTTGTTGTCTTGATCTATTTTTGAACTAGATTTTGAATCTCCACCAAATAAACCTGATCCAAATTCGTTTTTAGATTTAGAATTAGCAATTGAATCAAATTGTGAAAGTACATTATTATCGTAACTATTTTGTATGTCTGCCATTATTTGATTTGTTAGTCCTGCTATTACATCATTTCTTACGTCTGACGATTGTGCACATTTAAAATCAAGATAGGTCGTTTGTTTCTGTGTCGTATCTATCACTATATCCCCTGTTGTGTGCACGTTAGCTACTACAAGGTTTTGCTTAGATATTGCTTTTGCTGAACATGCTTGAACATTTTTAACTACTGTATTGACTATAGTATTATTAATAGACGAGTTTAATAAATTTAAACTAGATTGATTAACAACGTTAGTTTTTGACTTTTGTTTAGTTTTCGAACTAGAATCACTTCCTCCTCCTCCCATGTCTGTTTATAATTATTAGAGGTATATTTTAAACAATAGATATAATTTAGGAATAATCACATAAAAATTAGGAATAATTACATAAAAAAATGAAGTAATTTATTTATTTCGATTTGAGTCTATCTATTCAAACCGCATTATAATATATAACAAAAAATATGAGTAATTTAATTAATATTCAGGGCAAAAACGAAATTATTGATCCCAATTATCGTTATAAAATGACACAACTAAACATTATAACAGAAGGTGCTTTTACAGCTATTACAAATATTCCACAAGTATCAAAAGATATTGAGAGAGATCCTTTAATGTTTGTTGAATTTATTAAACATAAATTAGGGATAAATTTAACTTACAAAGATAATAAACTTAAATACTCATCAAAAATTAATAAAAATGCTATTAATGATGCACTCAATGAATTTATTGATATGTTTGTATTATGTAGTAATTGTAATTTGCCTGAAACTAATATGTTTATAAAAAAAGATAAAGGTACTATAGAATTTGATTGTAGAGCATGCTCATATAATATTACAATAAATGTTTCTAAAGTTAAAGTTGATAAACATATTCAAAAAACTTGTCAAGCAATTGTATCAAAAGGTATGAGAGATTGTGTTAAAGAATTAGTGTAACTATTATAAATAATTATTCTCAAATTCTTCATCGGTCATTATATTAATGCCAAGTGAATTAGCTTTTTTATATTTACCATTATTTTCGATACCCTCAATATCAGCATATACAAGAAGATAAGTATTTTTAGAAACAGAATTAGATACTTTACCATTACAAGATTCAATATATTCTTCCATTTTTTTATTGCGAAATCCAGTAAAAACAACGGTTTTATTTGTAAATTCATTTACACAATTTATTTTTTTTGCATTTGGTATTTTGGCTACAAATTCGATTACTTCTTTGAGATTCTCATAAAAATTAACAAAATTTTTAAAATTTTTGGAAAATCTATAGGCTGTCAATTCATCAAAACCTTTTATTGCAAGTACTTTCTCTTTCATTTCTTCCTCAGTCCAATCTTCTTCTAAAATATTAGGGTAATTTTTAAGAATCAAATCAATCTTTTTATTACCTATTCCTCTACCAAACATATTTGAAGCTGCCATTAATGTTGACAATTGAATATCACCAAACGCTAAATCAATATTTTTATAAATTTTATCTATGATTTTTTTACCTAAACCATGAATTTTATATAAATTATTAGTGTTAGCACTAATAACATCTATTGGAGTTTTATAACCTTGATCTACTAGTTTAGCAATAATACCTTCACCTATATTTTTAACTCCTATTGTTTCAAAAAAGAACTTTATGTAACTTGTTGCAATTTCATTAAGTATTTTTTCTTGTTTGCCAACGTAAATTATATTAACACCACTTTTAGACCATTTATAATTTTTTTCAGGAATATTAGGCATTTGTGCTGTTGTCCCTTTAATAATTTCTGTAATATGAGGTATTACGGAACCACTACGAATTATTCTAACAATACTTCCTGGTCCCAATTTATTATCAACGATGAATTTAGCATTGTGACCAGTAGCACTATTAACTATCACACCATCAAGACTAACTGATTCTACAAATACAGTAGGAACAAGATAAGAATCTTTGGAACCATGCCATTCAACATTAACAACTTTGACATCAGCACTATCTAAAACGTCTTGGTTTTTAAATGCAAAACCAAAATCAGGATTCTTTCCAATTGGATTAACATATCCTTTACTATCATCAATTACGACGATGCCGTCTATTTCATAATCTGAATCTTTAATCCGTAAATTAAAATATTTAGTTAATGAATCCAGACCAATACTTGTTTTACTAATCCAACCTACAGTAGGTATTCCTAATTTTTCAAGCGTAGAAAGTTGTGATGATATTTTTTCATTAGAACTTAAAATGCCATAAGCTATAAATTCAGTCAACTTTACTAATTCTTCTGTTGGTTTTTTAGCATTGACGATACCTGATGTCGCATTTCTAGCATTTTTAAGATCATATTTACTTTGCACAGTAGCAAATGATTTCTTACTCATAATAATTTCCCCTCTAATAGACATACCAATAGGCATCGCATCCAAGACTTTATCACACACAAGATATTTAATTAAGTGACTTACATCTTGACCATTTGTACCATTACCACGAGTAAATAATTTTATATTTTTTTCACCTTCTTTAAATAATTGGCCAGATATTCCATCAAGTTTGTCGCTCAATACGTAAGGACCTTGATATTTTGAAATAAATTTAGAAAGTTTTTTCGGATCCATCACTATTTTATCTAAACTACCCATATAATATGGTAATTTTACAGCATCTTTTGATACGGGTGCACCTACCGTTTTTAAATATTTATTTGTCGGATCTCTTTCTTTAAGAATATCTTTAAGATCGTCAAATATTTTATCAGTGACTAATGAACTACCAGTATTATAATATAAATCACTTAAATACTTTAATGCACTTACAATAGATGGAATTTTAGCTTCTCTTGCCCATTCAAGTGGATTTTCTTGTAAAGCTTTTAATATTTGAGGAGAAGGTTTTTTAATAGACATAATTTATGTATAGGATATGTTTTAATATATATCTATTATTATTTCCAATATTTATATATTCATTTTTCATACATTTCGAATAAATATTAATTTTTAAGATATTATAGTATGTCATCTTTCCTTACCTCGTATTTGTAAATTTTTATTTTTTAAATAATTAATAGACACTGAAAATTATCTTGTTACCAACATTTAATAGAAAAATTTTAATCAATAACATGCAAAATTATAATTCTAAATATGATAACTATTATTACCAAATAATCAAAAAAAAATGTAATTTTAAATGTTGTATTGTGTTTAGTGACATCTTTTTAAAAAATTATTTTTATTTATTTTTTATATTATGTGACCTATTACATCATGTTCTTTTATTAAACACGTAATGTCTGCAGATAAGTAATTTACAATGCTTGCACCAAATTTTATAGGTCTGTTAAATATAATAATTACATCAACAATATTTGAAGGTGAAACATCCATTGTTTTAAATAATGATTCACCTTTATTAGCCCAATTCTCTTTATCTACATTTATTGACAATGCTAAGCTATCAGGCTTGGCAGATATAATAATAACATAAAATTCTAGACGAACTTTAGGCTGAGGACCATAACGTGCATCAGTAAAAATATCATGAGTATTACGATGACCAAAAGTTACTTCTCTAAATGATCTTTCAATATAACTATCAGGGACAAAGTAATCATTTATAAATTTTAAATAAATACAGTTTTGTGTACGAATATATTCAACTAATTTCCCATCATATGGAACATAACCTTGTTTTAAATTACTATATAATTTGCTAAGAAAAGCATAATTACGAACTATTAATGCATCATAATTAACTAATTTAGTTAATTGTTTTAAATTATTATAATTTACTTTTGATAAGTTACTTTCTACAAAAGCAGACAAATATGATAAGCATGGTGCGAGAATATTGGAATTATTGTAGTTATCAATATCAATAATAAAATCATTCATTATGGTAGTTGGTAATTTTGTTGTATTTTTGTCATATTTATTGACTAACATATTACAATATTTGATGTAAACTAGGTTCATATTTTTTCCATACATATTACGTTTTTGTAATGGTATTGCATCTGTCACATTTCTCATATTACTAAACATAAAATACAATTTACCGAATAGTTTAGTACTACCATTATTAACAAAGTAAAAATTCTCCGTTACCACATTATCAAAAATACTAGAATTTAATTGTAAATTATTAGTTTGTGGTGGTGTTTCATAAAGATTTGTTGATATTATTGTGTTAGCAGGATACTTTAAAATATTAATAATTTTAGCGGTCGCAAGAATTGTAATTGAAGAATTTTTATATGCTAATAATTTTATAATGTAATTTTTTCTAAAATCCAACAAAATATTACCAGATATTTTGTTTGTTAATATATTACTCGTACGTTTTACAAGTTTATTAAATTGAACAGTAGCATATGATACAACAAATCCTTGCGTATTTGTAATAGTTAGCATGTAATAATCATATTCACCAATATCAATGTTAATAGTTAAATATTTTAACGTGAGGCTCATGTAGATATATATACGTCATCGGTAATAATTTTTTATGCAAGAATAATATTAGATGCCTGACGAAATTTATAAAGATCCTAAAATTTGGGGAAAACATTATTGGTTTGTAATGAAATGTATTGCAGCTAATTACCCTAATAAACCATCAAATGGTGCACGCGAAAAAACTTTGTTGTTTTTTAACAATTTAGTTTATTTTTTACCATGTGATACTTGTAAAAAACACTATGCACAATTACTCAAAAAGTATCCAGTAAACGATAAACTTTGTTGTGGTGATTGTTTAGTTGCATGGGTCGAAAAAATACAAAGTAAAATAGAAAATATGAAAAATGATCGCAATAGTGGTGAGGTTAGCCATTACAATAAAGAAATAAATGGTAAGGATACAAAAAGTAAAAATAATAGGGCTGTCAGTACCAAAAGTAATCTAGTTGCCAATACCAAAAGTAAAAATAATAGGGCTGTCAGTACCAAAAGTAATCTAGAAAATAATAATAAAAACAGTAATCATCATTTTAATAACAAAATAAAAAGCAATTATGATATTAATCATGACACTGGAAATGAAAGATATTTTCAAATTAATACACCAATCAATACCACAGCTACATATTTTTCTAACACTAACGCAAGAACAATAAATAACAAAACAAATGTAATTGCAAAAGGTACCACTAAATTTATGAATAATAAAGCTAACAATGTAAATGCTGTGCAAAACCATAATACTAAATTTACTCATCAAAAAGCGATTACTTTTGCAACATCAACACAATTACCAATACGTACTAATCGTAAACTCTAAAATTATACTAATCTTAAAAAAATAAATATTTTTAAAAATTGAAATATTATTCTTCTCATTTATCTTTTATGAATTTAGTTATTAGAAATTATTATTATTTTACAATAATGGATTATACAAAAATAATAGAAGAAAACTTGAAATGTGCTACAAATCCACTTGAAGAACAAACAACTGTAAACACAGTTCTTTTTCATCCTAAAATAGTTAATTTAATAACAGGTAATCCGTTATTTGTTAAAATGAATGATTATGACATTAGAAAAAGTATAGAAGATTATAGGAAAATAACTTTGTCACGATTTAGGGCAATAATTAATCGTAAAGTAATTGATATTAACAAAATAGTAGAAGATCCAACAGATTTTATTCGTGTAATGAATACATTACATGCTTACGATTGTTCATTAGCAATTAAATTTGGTGTTAATTTTGGGTTGTTTGGTTCTAATCTTGTTCGTCTTTGTAGTGCGGAACAATCAAATATATATGTACCAAAAATTAATTCAGGTGCAATTCTTGGTTGTCTTGCCATTACTGAAATACTTCATGGTTCTAATGTTAAAGCTCTTCAAACAATAGTGACAATTGATAAAACAAAAAATGCACTTATATTTAATACTCCAAAAATTGGCGCCGCCAAATGTTGGATTGGTAATGCTAATGATTGTACTCATGCTATTGTGTTTGCGATGTTATGTGTTAATGAAGAAAAGATACTTTTACCTTTTGTAATTCGTGTAAGAAAGGACTTGAAATTGTGTGATGGTATCAGTATTGGAGAAATGGGTTCTAAAAAGGGCTTAAATGGTGTTGATAATGGATGGATAATTTTTAAAAATTATCATGCAAAATATAATTCTCTTCTTGATAGTTTTGGTAAAATTAATAAATCTGGTGATTATTGCTACGATGGTGATAGGAAAGAATTATATAGTAAAGCATTATCTGCTTTATCTGGAGGTAGAGGTATTTTATCTTATGGTTCAACTATTGTATCTTTAAAAGCAGTCGCGTTAACAATTAATTATGCAAACATAAGGAAACAATTTACAGAAAACATGGATGTACCAAGTCCTAGTAATAAAGAAATTAATTTAATTAAATATTCAACACATTATGTACCTCTTATGGTTATGCTTGCAAAGTCAATTGTTTACATAGAAGTACTTGATACTCTTAAAAAAATCAGTTTGGAAGAGTTCACAACATCAGGAAATGTCGTAACTAAAAATATTCATATTGTCACTAGTGGTATGAAAATTATTTGTAGTGAACATGCAGAGGCAGTATGTAATTCATGTCGCTTGTTTTGTGGCGGTCATGGTTATTCTAGTTATAATGAAATATCGTCAATGCATAATGATATAGACATTTATCGTACATTCGAAGGTGATAATTGTGTTTTGAGACAACAAATTTGTTTTGATATTTTAAAGAAATTTAACAAAAAATCGAATAAAGATAATCAAAACTTTAAACAAAAAATACAAACAGAAACACCAAATCTTAATCAATTATTAAAACAATACAGAATTGCGTTATGTAATAATATTGTCAAAGAATTATATGAAAATTATCTTACTTTAGGAAAATTTGAAGCTTGGAATAAAGTATTACATGAAGTTATTCTTCTTACTGATACTTTTATGTGCGAAAAGATAGTCAAAATATTTAGTATGACTGGTTCAAAGTTATTAGATCAACAAACTGTAGACATTATTCAAGAATTGTTTACTATCGATTTTATACTAAAAAATTTCATACATTTTGCACGATTTGAAATTTTAAGTGGTAAAGATATTGAAGTAATGAAAAACAAATATGATAATAATTGTAAAGACTTAGTTGTTGTGTCTCCTGATATAATTAAAATAATTGGATTACCTAAATTTTCTTTTAAAATTCCTCTTTTGGAAAAACATTTATTAACTAGTAAATTATAATTTTTTATTCTTTTATGATTAAATCGACTAATTTATTAGACTTTGGCACATAATTAACATGTCCACAATAAATATGACCTAATAATGGTCGTACTCTGTCTATAAATTTTTGAGGATTTTCTTCTATCGCCTCTGGAAAACATATTCCACTAGTTTTGTTACGCAACATCCATTCAATACCACCTAAAATCCCAGCTGCAACTTGTATAGTTGTAGCGTTAATATTTATATTAATATTTTTAACATAATCGTTTGTCACAATAGAACCATACCAAAAATTCCTTGAAGCATCTTTAAATAATAATAATGCACCAACCGAATCATATCCTGATATTATTTCTTTTGCCATCAATATATGAAAATCTTCTTGAATTTCATAATTTCGTTGTTTTGTTATTTCAAGGGATTCTTGGGAAATTTTAGAACTATCATAAACATAATATGTTGATGGTTTGTATTTATCAAATTTAAGATAATTTGTTAATGTGTTATTTTCACTATGAGGGATTAATCTTCCTTTTAATTTACCTCTCATAGGCTCGTAAGATTCAGCATAAACATTCATACCACGCAACGGCAATAAAATTTGCTCACCGTAAATTATTCCTGTGGGTACTACATCTTCATGTGATCCAAATCCTATTTGAATCATATCAGCAGCTTCTTCAATATAACCAATTGATGACCATGTGTTATAAAATACTTTATCATTAGCTTTTAAATCAGTAATTTGACTATCGTACTCAGAAATATGTATTGTTTCAAGCCCAAGTTTCATAGCTTTTTCGGCATATGAATTCGCTTTAATATCATATTTGTCTGCTAATAAATCTAATGCACATTTAACATAAAAAGAAACACACCCAGGATTTTGACCCATATCAAGTAAAGCAGTGGTACTATTTTTACTATATTTTTGTGATACTATATTTTGATTATATTGCAATGTATTTTTCTCAAGTGATTCTAAATTCTCAATATTTTCTTTACAAAATTTTAATGGTGAACATTTATCATTCGAATTTTGCCATAATGGTGTATCTATCCAACATTCTATTGCAGTACTAATATAAAGTATTTTATTTTGTTGACACCAATCAATAATGTCAAGACCACCTACATAAACAGATAAATCAATTACGAGATCAAAACCTTTATAATGTTCTTGTAATTTATCAAGAGCAAATATGTAATTTTCTTTAGTTAATCCAAATTTAAAATGGTTATAATTAAGCCATTCTGGAAAATCTTCTCCCTTAATTTTATCTTCTGGTTCAATTATGACAGCTTTAGTTATCGATATATCTGAGAGAACCATTTTCCATACATGGCATACACATTTAGCAACTGCACCAAATCCTATAAATAATATTTTCATTTATTATAAATGTAACTTTGATAATTATTACATAAAAGAGTCGTTTTTGAATACTAGTTGCAAAAATACATTAATACACTTGTATTATACTAATTTTGTAATATCTCAATTTCCAAAATTTATATTACTAAATATGACTCATCAAGTATTTACATATTTACTTTTCATACTAATAAATTATTTTTTATTCGTTATCAAATTATTGTAACCTATTTTTCTACAGTAAAATGCTAGTATTTCTCTTTTGAAACCTTTAATTTCAAATTTTCGATTACATAGCTAAATTTCAATTATGTTAAGTGGAAAATCTTTAGAAAATTATTCGGAATGATAATTTTATTTACCACGTTAATTATACCAATTTATTTTTAACGATGATAATATACAAATGTCTAAACTTACAACTGACAACAAAACAATAGCAAAACCTAAAAACATGTATTTTTCTAATTTTGTTGAATACGTGAGTATTTTATCATTACCCTTATATTTTATCGATTATGATGATGTATCTTGTAAAAGAAATGTTTTTCTTCTTTTGGCAGTTTTAGCAATTATTATTATAATTATTATCTACACTGCAAAAATAGAATATGATGATAAACAAAAGTTAATTGAACAAAATGATAAAATAAATAGAGTATTAGCAAAAATTAAACAACGTGGATATTATGATGTTCATGTTACTTTTTTCAATGATAGTAATAATGTAAATGATAAACAAGGATATAAGTATATCGCTTACGATTCTGATTTTGTTGATGAACCTAAATTATCTAATGAATGCCCAATTCCCTTCGACAAAATACCTTCAAATATAGAACTTAGATTACATATTAATGATAACATCCAAGAAAATAACGGTATTTATAGTATTACTAATGATGAAATAGCACATTGTGGCTATAATAGAGAAACAAAAGATAATAATTGTACAAAAAATAAAGAATATTTTTGTGATGTTGATATGATTTGTGATAAAATAAGTAATTTTATTAATGATTTTTCAGACAAATTTTATAAAACAACATTCATCAGTAATAATAGCCTTGGTTACTACAATACATTAGACTTCTGTATGGCAACCGTTTGTAATACTACAGTAACTCCTTATAAAAATATTTTGAATACTGAACAAGAATTAGATTCTGAAACAAAATCAAAATCTGAAACAAAATCAAAGTCAACAGATAAAGTAAGAACTGAAGATAAAGTAAAAACAGAAGATAAAGAAGAGAAAGTAAAAACAGAAGAGAAAGTAAAAACAGAAGAGAAAGTAAAAACTGAAGAGAAAGAGAAAGAAAATAAAGTAAAAACAGAAGAGAAAAAAGAGAAAGAGAAAGAGAAAGAGAAAAAGAAAGAGAAAGAAAAAAATAAGGATGAATGTCCAGTTGTATTCAAAGTTAATAGTCAAATAGTGAATACAATGATGAAACGATATTTTAGTAAAAAATATTCAACATATAATACGATAAAAATGCTTATAAATAATCCTAAATTTAGATTAGTTAAAGAATTCCATCGTAAACTTGACAAAATACAAAAGGAACAACTTGAAATATTAGCGATTGACAACATTAGTGGCATTGATTGTGACCTTAACAAAATAATGAAGGATGATATTAAAAAGATATATATGGATACAGATGTTTTAGTTACATTTACTATGAAAGAATTAATGCGTTATAATTACAAATTTAAGCAAGATTATTGTTACGAATAATTAAATAACTTGGAGAAACTTTATTAAATTTAAAAATAAAGTTTACCCATATTAAAAATGAAATATATATATAAATTTAATGACACTTGTTATTGTTTAAATTTTATAGAAATGCAAAAAGATATATTGAGCAATTATTCAAAATGGGTAAATTTGCGATTTAGGATAGATAAAAGTAAAATATATAATGAAATATTTAAATATTTATTTCCGAAACTGCATCAAAAATGCATACAAATTCACTTACTTCATAATAAACCTATTAATCATGCTAAAAATACAAAACAAAAAAAGAGAAAAAATGATATACTTGCATCTGTATTTACAATAATAGGTTTTATAATTTTATTGTTATGTTTATATAACTTAATTATTTTCATTAAATTAGGTATTTTTAATTTTTTATAATTATTGGTTTTCGTTTAAAGGAGTTAGTGGAGTTAACGTGAAACCAATTGAATGACCCATCATATTAACACTTGCACCACTTAAGAATTGTTCCAATAGGTGTATTATTAAATTAATAATATTAATATACAATTGTCTCTCAACCCAATCAGGAAAATACTTGATATTAATTGCTTCATCGGCTAATAATTTGTTAACCAATGTTTCAATTTGTTTCTTTGATAATTCATTTAGTGCAATATCACGATTATTTTTTCTTGTTGGTACTGCTAAATTATATTCACCACTACTAATGTTATGTTTACGATGCAGCTCATTAAGAATTCCTATTTGTTTTTCAAGTTCTGCAATATATTTATTTGCATCATTAAGTGCGACTTCTGTTTTAATTAGATTCTTTTGATATTTATGTGTCTTATCTAAACCTATTTTTTCATAACATTCGTCAACTTTAATTTCTATTTCACGATACGTTGCCAATTTAAAATTTATTTCATTATTACTTCGCTCAAGTTGATCAATTTTATTTTCTAATACATCTAATCTTTTTGACTTTTCAAGAAGTTTAGCATACTCCTCATTTGATATTTTACATTTACTGCTTCTGATACCCATTATGATTAATACTATACATACAGAAACAAAAATTGAACTTATAAACAAATCAATAGTTCTAGAGGTTATTAAACATATATATGCAATAACTAAAAAAATGAGTTGGTATACAAAATTTGTGAATGATTTTAAAACAAAATCTCAAAAAAAAAATAATTATAAGGTAGTTGACAACGATAATAAACCTCCTGATTTAATTGTTACTGATACTACGAGTCATACTATAAATTTAAACGAAAATTCAAATGAAAATGCAAATGCAAATTCAAATACACATGTGGATGATATTATCGATTGTAATTATGACCATAGAGAAATTTTAACTTATGGTAGTTTACTTCATTATGACAATTACAGCAATATGGTTAATCATGAAAAAATTGTTGAAATTACAAAGAAATTGTGGATAAATAATAATAAGATTGATAACATACCTGAATATTTTATTTTTCTTGTTAATGTAGTAGAATTATATGCGAATGATAATGAATTTACGACTGTGCCAGAAAATATTATTCATTTAAAAAATTTGCGACACTTGTGTTTTCATAATAATTTAATAAAAACATTACCATCTGATATGTTTTACTTAAAAAAACTTAGGTTGCTTGATCTTAGTTCAAATAATATTACAGAAATCCCAACCGAAATACGTCTACTTGTAAACTTACGAAGGTTGTATTTAGATAATAACGAAATAGACGAATTACCAGAAGAAGTATTTGAACTTACTAAATTACGAATACTAGATTTACATCATAATCATTTATGTGATATTTCTAATTCAATCATATTGTTAGAACATTTAAAATATCTTGATATTTCTGAAAATAATGATATTAATGAATTAACACCTCAAGTCGAAATGTTTTTGAATACAATTCAAAAAGTTATTAGAGGTAAAACTATTGCACTACCCGCAATTAAATCGTATTCACATGTATCAACACACAATAGAAGTAATAATAGTAGTACTAGTTTGAATCGTAGTCAAAGAGGACGACCACCAAAGTATAATTTGACTAACACAAACAATTTTTCATCACGAACAGTAGATACAAATACTAGTAGTTTTGATTTAATTGATGATAAAAAATATCCGACGTACATTGACAATTACATTTATAATAATTACAATGATGGATATATTAGTAATTTAAAACCTGAAGAAAAAGCTAGTTTTGATGAATTGTGTAGATTAAGCGACATCGAATTTGAAAAGACTTCACATAAAACTTCAACTATTGATAATTTTTTTCGTAAATCTGAAATTAATAACGAAAATAATAATTTATCAACAATAGTTGATGATATACCAAGTAATTTAGTTGAATCTGAAAAAGAGTTATGGAATGATAATGAAAATGTAGATCAAAAGGATGATGATATATCATTTGAAGTGTTTGATTTCGACAGTGCAGAAGATTATGAATCAATAAACTTTCATTCTAGTGATGACGATTTATATGATGATAAAAAAAACATATCTTATGATAACTTTATTGAATTTAATAAAGAAAATTATAAAGATAATATTATTAAAAAAATTTTAAAGTTTATAAAATTTTATGATATTTTTGTTGATTCTGGGTGTGTTATGATTGATAGAGATATGATAAAAGCTACCAATTTGGTCAAAAATCATACACTATTATCTAAAGTAGCAAAACGTAGAATTTTAGAGATAATGACAGACATTAATTTGCTTGATAAATTAAGACCTACAGATAAAGAACTTGATGATGAAGGTCAGTTATTATTGAGTTTACATACAAATTATTTCTTTGATTGTGTTGCTACGATTATCGAAATGTTACCAGTTAAAGATGATTTGTATATGATGATTAATATAGAAGTTAACAGAATATTTTCATGGGACATAAAAAATGTTAACATTATTGTGAATAAAATTTACAATTATGTTGATAATTATCAAACACAATCAATGAATGAATTTTTTGCCACTTATTGTCACTAAATAAGTTTATTTTGTTTTATTTATTACTGCACATTGCGTAGGAGTTATTCCATCTACAATATCACCAATTCCATAAATAGTAAACGCACAATTATTAACTTCACAACATTCAGTAATAAATGTTAAAAATTCGGAACCAGTAAATTCAAATTTATGATCATCATGACGAAATTTTTCTAACCCATAATGTACATTAAATTCACGATTTGGTGTTGTAACAATTAATTTGTTAAACGGTAAATATTTGATAACATTTTTTAATAAAGTACTTGCATCATCTACATTTTCCATATGTTCAATTACTTCAATCATTATTACCATATTAAATTGATCACTACTAAGTTGTTCTAAACTTTGATTTAAATGAGGAGCAAGACAAGCATCACCCTTCGATTGAATAATATTAATATTGTAGTTCACAAATTTAGACGCTTTCTTTTTTAGTTGAATTATAGCATTATCGTCAATATCAATACAATGATAAGTAATATTTTTAGGATCGATATTTTTAATTACTTTCAATAAATCCATATATTTACCTTCACCAGAACCAATATCAATAATATTATCAATTTTGTGTTTTTGTTTTGATAGCATTTCATGTACAAATATGAACCTTCTGTTGTTTAATGCCCCGTGAAAAAATGTTGTATTTTTTTGCGATAAATGTGGTGTAATAGCGTTAAAAGTTTTTATATCAACTCTCGATAACAACATATAAGCCAGTAAATATGGAATTGATACACCAATTACTGGCATTGAAACTTTAAGTTTCGAACTAATTGATTCTAAATTAATTTGTGGCCATATCTTATTTTTTAAAATTACTAAAACAATTAATGTTTGTAAAATATTGAGAACAAAATGTAAAGATTTACTACTAATTTCAATATAATAAATGTTATTACTTCGCATACCACAACTGGCTGTAATATCTGTTGTTTTAATAAAATTATCTAATGCCAAAGAGAAAAAACGATACGCTACAGGTCTCATCCAAATTAAATTTACAAATACTCGATATTCATAAGTTGTTGATTCAATACTTAAATTATCGTTATCAGGATCACAAATATTATCAGCACTTTTAAGATTAGCTGAAAAAAAAGAATTTAAAATATCCAAAACACATAATGGACTCATAAATCGTAATTTATTTGTATAATCCATACAATCTTCTTCATTTTCACTTTCTTTATAAGAAACTGCATTCATTTGGTCTTGAAAATAAACATTATATTCTTGTTCTAAAATTGTTTCTTTCGGATCTGTAAGATTATCATTTCTATTGTGGGTATAATAACCAAAAGCAACACCTGATTTAATTTGTTTTAGTTGTGGTAATGAATTTGGATTCTTTTTAATTAAATATCCAAGTCTAGGATTTGTACTTGTAATTTGAACTATTGTCATGGCTATTGATAGGTTAATAAATTATATATACACATTATTAGTTTTAAGTTATAAATTCATTTTTTGATGAATAAAATTGAAATTTAACATTATAATTACAATTATAATGAATTATAAGTAACGATAACAAATGCATCTTAAACTTCATACACTTGTCATTGTAATAGGGCCTATGTCATGTGGTAAATCATATTTGATTGATAATTTTATTAAACCACAGTTGCAAAAAAAATTATCATACCATAAAATCCGTAATACTTTACCACATATTGACACAAAGGATATTCACCGCACTACTGATCCATTAATAAGTAAAATTACAAAAAAAGCAATGCAAGAAATTAGTATTATTAACCAACTTTCACAATATATGGACTTTCCGTTTTCTGAACCGTTTATTATTTTAGAATGTAGTTTGTGTGATCCGGAATTTATTATTAAATGTAAAAATATTGCTGCAAAATACCACTACAATATTGAATATATTAATTTTAACTACAAAACACATAAAGATTTTCTTAAATTTGCAAAAGCTAAAAAAAGTACGCAAGAACATGTTGAAATGTATAAAAAAAATATTTTATCTCAACTTACTATCTCTAACATTTATGATCTTACTACAACAAAAACATCAATTTACAATATTGTAACAGATTTTAATATTGTGTTTGATGAGAATAACTTTGAAAATTTTATTAAGCATTCACTTGACATGGATAAAAAATACTTTATTGTAGGTGACATTCATAGTTGTATTGATGAATTTAAGGAATTGTTAATAAAAAACAAGTTTACAATAACTGATGATATAATAACATGTAATAAATATGATCTCATTTTGATAGGAGATTTAATAGATAAAGGATATAAAAATACTGAAATGATAAATTTTATCCATAAAAACATTAATAATCCAAGAATTAAATTTGTAAAAGGTAATCATGAAAAATATATTTATGATTTTTTAAATGATGCAAATAAACAGTATGAATTTAAACCTGAATTTATTTCAAAATATTTTAATACATTTCTTGAAATTAAAGATTCTCCTGAAACAATTGCTAAATTTACTGAAATTTACAATTTAATGCAACCATTTTACTTTTATGATGGTATTAAGGGTTCACATTCTTTTTATGTTAATCATAGTCCATGTTCCAGAGATATTTTATACAAAATAGATGATTCAAGTAATAAACATCAAATTTATCGTAACTGTGTTAATTTTACAGAAGCTAAATTAATTCCCATCTTATCAGACAAAAATGATTATGATGTACCATATCATGTTGTTGGACATTTACAAATGGAAGAATCTTATTTTACAACTAACAATATGGTGTTTATTGATACTGGTTGTATTTTTGGAGGCAAATTAACTGGAGTAAAATTAGGAAAAGGAATATTATATCCAAAATTCAGCTCAGTAAATTTTATGAATAAACAACCAGCTATTGATGGTAAAAGAATAAAAATTAATAATACTAATTATTTAAGCAAAAATGAAAAAAATAATACTGAGAATAAGTTTACAGAAGGAAATATCAGTAATGTTGTCAAAAAACTAACAAAAAATAAAATTAACTTTATTTCTGGTACTATTTCACCAGCAAATAAGCTTATGTTAAATGGTACAATTACATTGGAGAGTTTAGACTCTTGTTTTTCCTACTTTTACAATAAATACCAAGAGAAAAAATGTTATTCCGAACTTGTTGTTATGCCAAAATATATGGGTTCAAGAATTAATGTTTATTTGTTTCGCGATTTTGAACAAAGTTATGGTATTACTCGTAATGGATACAAAACCAAAGTATCATTAGAAATATTTAAAAATTTATATGATAGACTTTATGATTATATGACATCGAATAATATTAAAATGATGATAATAGATGGTGAATTAATGCCATGGAATCTTTTAGCAAAAGGATTAATAGATGAAACTTTTGGTGCTATTAGTACTGGTTTACAACATACTTCTTCATTACTGCAACGTACAGGTTTTGATATTGCATATGACAAATTATACAAATCTACAAATAATATGAATAAAACTGATAAGACATGTTTTACACAACAAAATAATAGTCATATTACAGCAGTAAAAATGGAGGAGTTAGGTAAAAAATATACTGAACAATTAAACCTTTATGCACAAGATGATGTACCACATATCAAAGCATTTTCAATCCTGAAAATAGTATTTGAAGATGATACTGAGTTTTTACCAGGTTTAATAGATATGAGTTCTAAAGAAAATATTTTAGAAAAACAAATGACAAATGAGACATGTTTTAAACTTGTTAATGACGACGAAATACTTGTTATAAATTTAAATGATTCATATGATGATTCACTTGATACAATTAAAAAGTTTTTTAATAATCTTGTCGACTCATCTCACGAAGGTATCATAGTTAGACCCAATTTAGTTGATCCTAAAATTATGACACCATATATGAAAGTGCGTAATGAGGGATATTTAAGACTAACATATGGTTATGATTATCAAGAATCCAAAAAGTATCAACAATTAGTTAGAAATAAGAATATTAAAAAAAAATTGGAATTATCAAAACAACAATTCAATTTAGGAGTTAAAATGCTAAAAGTACCGTATGTTAACTTGAACAAAGATAAAGATATAATAAAAAAATACATTGAAACATTCTTAAAATCAGATATTAATAGCAAGAATATTGACCCGCGATTGTAAATAATTATAGTATTTTAAATTATCTTGAGAAAGTAATAAATTTTCAAAATACTTTACAAGAATTGAACTGTAAAAGATTCTTAATTCTTGGTCAGATATTATTTGTTTATTCAACATAATTGAACACAAATAAGACTGATCATCACTATTATCAAATAATTGCATACATCTTTTGATTTCCTTCGTAAGATTTGAAATATTAATTATAATTGTGTATTTTGGATCAGTTTTGTTTAGATATTCAAAAATATCTAATAAATCGCAGTCATAATTTTCATTGTAAACAAGAGATTTAACAAAAAATAAAAACTCCTCGCATTTTTTAATATCATTAAAATATTCTATAAATTTATGAATATTATCTGCTCTAGCAATATTCGTAAGAATGTAGTAAATGCTATTAGCTTTTTTTTGTTGGTTTTCTTCAAGCTCAATTTGCAACATATTTTAAATTATAAATATACATGATATCATGGACTATATATTAAAATTTAAATTCAATTTTTAAATAGTTGAGCAATATTAAGCATTATTACAACCACAACTTTGATTAGCATTATCTATAATTTGTTTTATATTAAACAATGGTGTATTACAATTGGCATCATATGTTTTTTCCATTATATTATTCGATAATAAACCAAAATCATCAAAATTATATTTACGTTTTGGTCCTACCATATTACTTCTAAAATTATATCCACAAGCACAAGAATCAATAGGACGTTGACATCTATTACAAATTTTTTTAGTTGTTAAGAGTTCATTTGCAAGTTTGGCGGCTTCCATTTGAAGTTTAAGAGATTCTAACTGTAATTTATCATTTTCTATTTTCATCCTAATATTTTCAAATAATTTGTTATCTTCTGTAGGTAAATTTGCGGAACCTGAAAGTCGTTCTTTTGGTGGTGGTGGAGGTGGTACATTAGGATTATTGACTATTGGTATTTTTGCTGGTGTTACAATAATAGGTGTTGGTTTTGGTTCTGGCACCGATACTGGTACTGATACTGATACTGGTACTGGTGACACAATGACTGGCGTTTCTGTCGTTTTTTGTTCCAATACTGGTGTTACAACAATTGGTTTTGATTCTGGTACATGTACTGGGGTTACGACTATCGGAGTTTCTTTTGTTACAGGTTCTTTATTAAATTCTTTATCTTTACTTCCTTTATTCCTTTTTTCTCTATTGTTATTTCTTTTATTATTGTTGTTATTATTATTGTTGTTATTATTATTATTATTATTGTTTTTATTATTATTATTGTTATTAGTATTATTGTTATTATCATTACTATTTGAATTTTTGCTTCGATTAGTAATTATCTTTTCTAAAATTTCTTCTACTTTATTTAGTTTTTGATCGGCTACTTTATTATCATGAATTCTTTTAGCAATATAAGCATTTGAAGAAAAACATGAACAAAGTATACAAGAAATTATAAAAATTCCTAGAATTAAAGGAATTAATACTATTGTGCATTTTGACATATTAGTTTATGGTTATATATCTATGGTACTGAATAAATTTGAGATATGGGTTTGATTATTAAAGGATCTAATATATATAATGATGATATCTCGAAGAATAAAATTAACAACTAAATATTGGATGTCAAAACAATTTCCTTACTTTGATAATGATGATGATTATGCGGATGAACAAAATCAGGATGGTGGAGCTAATAAAAAACAATGGACTACTTTTGAGCATAATGGGGTACTATTTCCGCCAGAATACGTACCTCATAAAGTACCTATTGTTTATGAAGGGAAAGAAATAGTATTACCACCATTAGCAGAAGAATATGCCACATTGTATGCAAAGTTTATTGATACAGAATACATTTCTAAAATATTTAATAAAAATTTTTGGAATGATTGGAAAACAACACTTAAGGATACGGGAATAACATCTTTGGACGCTGTCGATTTTACAAAAATTAAAGAATATTTAGCTGATTTAAAAAAAAATAAATCCAAATTAAGCAAAGAAGAAAAACAAGAAGCAAAAGAAACCAAGGATGCAGAAGAAGCAAAATATAAGATAGCTAAAGTAGATGGTGTTGAACAACCAGTTGGTAATTTTAGAATTGAGCCACCAGGAATATTTATGGGACGTGGTTGTCATCCTAAAATGGGAAGTATTAAACGAAGAATAGAACCTGAAGATATAACAATTAATATTGGAAAAGAAGCACCTGTTCCTCCAGCACCAAAAGGACATAATTGGGGTTCTGTAATACATGATCAATATGTACGTTGGTTAGCTTCTTGGATCGATACAATAAATGGTGATAATAAATATGTATGGTTAGCAGCTCAATCAAATTGGAAAGCTGAAAGTGATCGTAATAAGTTTGATCTTGCACGTAAACTTAAAAAAAATATTAAACACATAAAAGCAATTAATGAAACAAATATGAATAATCCTGAAGAAAAAGTCAAGCAAATTGCGACAGCTTTATATTTTATAGATAATTTAGCTCTTCGTGTTGGTAACGAAAAATCAGACGATGAAGCTGATACAGTTGGTGTAACAACATTACGTGTTGAACATATAAAATTTCTTGACAATCTAGATATTGAATTAGACTTTCTTGGTAAAGATTCTATTAGATATGTTAAAAAAGTACAAGTAACACAACAAGTATATGATAATTTGAAACTTTTTACAAAAGGTAAAGAACCAAAAGATGATTTATTTGATAAAATGAATGCAACAGATCTAAATAAATATTTACAAGAATTTATGAAAGGTTTAACAGCTAAAGTATTCCGTACTTACAATGCATCATATTTATTTCAAAAAGAACTTAAAAAAATAAGTAAAAAATTTGATACATTGGATGAAGATAGTAAAATTAATAAATTATATGATGAATATAATAAGGCAAATGCTAAAGTTGCTTTGTTATGTAATCATCAAAAGAAAGTTACTACTAGTTTTAATGACCAAATAAAAAAAATAGACCAACAAATCAAAAAAACAAAAAAATTATTAAGAGCTGCAAATAAAAAGGAACGTATAGATAAACTACGCAAAAAAATAGATGAATTAAAAGCAAAAAAAAATATTAAAGTTGATCTTAAAGGGGTAGCATTAGGTACAAGTAAAACTAATTATATTGATCCGAGAATTACGGTAGCTTTTATAAAAAAACATGGTCTTTCTCCAGATAAAATATACACTAAACCATTACAAGAAAAGTTTTTTTGGGCGTTTCAAGTTGACGAAAATTTTAAATTCTAAATTTATATTTGTATTATGAGTATTTTCAATGATGAATTAATTAAAACAACCAAATCGCCCCCACATTTAGATACTATTGTCAAAGCTAAAGTTTTATCAGTATATGATGCTGATACTGTAACAGTAGTTTACAATATTAACAACAATCCTGATTGTCCATTTATTATTAACGTCCGATTAACAGGTATTGATGCACCAGAAAAAAAAACTAGTAATGCTTTAGAAAAACAAGCAAGTATTTTAGTGACGAAATATGTAAGTAATTTAATCCTAGGAATGACAGTAGATTTGTTAGTAGAAGGATGGGATAAATATGGAGGTAGAATTAATGGTACGATTAAATTAGAATCACAAATCGAAACTGTAAATGCAATTTTATTAAAAAATAACCTCGTTAAAAAATTTGATGGAAAAACAAATAAGGAATTATGGACAGATGAACAACTAAATGCTATTATATTACGAATTAAT
>Ga0116192_1000726_pt1 | contig 24311 bp, 33 predicted proteins | sample AD_UKC113_MetaG_FD_89876 | JGI IMG/M metagenome (GOLD analysis project Ga0116192, IMG submission 89876) | Active sludge microbial communities of municipal wastewater-treating anaerobic digesters from Hong Kong - AD_UKC113_MetaG | ecosystem: Engineered > Bioreactor > Anaerobic > Digestate...
ACGTGGAATTCTTGTGCATTATCTCCAACAATGATGCGAGGTCCTAATGGAGAGGGACCAAATCTACAAATGTGGACATGTCCAATGGCATATATTCCATCCGGTTCATCGTTTAGAATTAGAGCAGGTAGTACGTTTGGTCCAGGTTCAAGTGAAAACTCATTTGGTGGCGGATATTATATTAGATATAAATCGTTGTGAGGTGATGTAAATGGTGTATGATAAAAAAACTTGGGCATCTGGAGAAACAATAAATGTTGAAGAATTAAATCATATGGAACAGGGCATAAATGATGCTCATACATTGGTTGATGCTGCTACTACTGCTATAGCAGCTATACCAGATATGTCATCATTTATGCAATATTCTACATATGATCCTGATGAAGATGGAAAGGTTACATCTGCTGTTGTCGCTGACACGTTAGCTAATGGTGTAACACCAAAATCTTACTCAGATATTGCTACTGAAATTGATACAGACATTTCTACTCATACATCTAATGCATCTGCACATCATGTTAGATATACTGATGCTGAGGCACTCGCCGCTGTTAATGCTGATGTTACTCATGGTAGCAGTGCATCGCATAATTATAGAACTGATGATGAAATAATGGATATTGTTGCAATGACACTTGTTGCAGGTGACAATGTAACATTAGGTATTAATCCAGATAGTACGATAACTGTAGCATCGAGTGGATTGACAGCTGAACAGGAAACTAAATTAAATGGTATAGAAACAGGTGCAACTGCTGACCAAACAGCTAGTGAAATAGTTGCAGCAATCAACGCGTCTTCTGAAATTATTAATGCTGCTAATCTTGATATTTCTGGCACAGGTTTAACCCAAGAACAGTTAGATAAACTTAATAGTATCGAAACAGGTGCAACTGCTGATCAAACTGCTAGTGAGATAATTGCGTTGATCAATGGTTCTTCTGAAACAATAAACGAAGCTAGACTAACTTTGCCTAGCCTAGCAGTTCCAATTGAACGTGGATTTGTTGGCGAAGTTGTAGCTGGAGATTGTATCAGAATATATAATCAGAGAGCTGGAACTATTTTATCGGCTACATTAATTTCAGAGACTAAGCCAATTAGTGAATCTTTAATTGTTGATATTAGGAAAAACGGATCTGCTTCAACTAATTCTATTTTTTCTAATGATACACCTATGATACTTACTACTAGTGCAACTGCTACAAATGGTGTATATACCACAAATGGTATTATTGACGATGCACAGAAGGAACTTGCTGTTGGTGATGTTTTACGTGCGTATGTTACACAAGCTGGCAGTGCAGTTGATGTATCTATATGTTTAGAGGTGCTGTATTAATGGCAATACCATATTATATTGAAGGTACTAGCACATGTTGGATAAAAGATAATATTGCACCGTATGGAGTTAACATATATTATATTCAAAAAATTTCAGGTTATACGCCAGACGAATATAATGTTTTTGATCAGATAGATAACTTTGATGATAATAGCATAGATTCTAATAAATGGTTTGTAAACGGTCAAGGCACTAAACAAGAAACCGGAGGCACCGCATATGTAGCATGTACTGCTGTAAATACATATCCAAGATTTGTAACAGCATTATCAAATCCATTAACTATGCGAAACTATATGGTAGAATATGATGTTAAAGTAACTGGTGTTGAATCCGAAGCATGCAGAGCAGGTTGGACACCAACATATTTTGACCCTGTTAATGATTATTATTCGTGGTTTATATTTTTTAATTCTACTAAAAATTTAGTATTTCGTACTCGAATTGATGGATCATATGGTACAAGATGGACATCTTCAACAACTATAGTTTTAAACACATGGTATAAAATCAGAGTTATTAAATTAGCCACAAATCAAGTTAAAGTGCAACTATTAAATTCATCATCAACACTTTTAGCTGATTCTGGTTTTTTTGCATGTGATGTATATCCAGAAAATTCATTTTACTTTGGACAACGCACTGGAACTGATGCTGGTTATTGGGATAATATTAAGATACGAAGATATGCATCTACTGAACCTACAGTTACAGTTACAACTGAAGGATCTGCATATAAAGTTAAAGTTGTTAATAACACAAATGAAGAGTTAAGAGATTATCAGATACAAATACCAGCATCAAGTTTAGGTACTCTTACATCTACTACTAGTTTATGTGTAGATGTTTTATATAGATCTCCACTGAAAAGGAATTATTATAATACATTTTATAACTGTATATTAAACATTCCCAATGCTACACGAGATATCGTTAACAATCATACAGTATCATCATATAATACAACTAAAACAACTGATAGATTTAATGTTTTAAATAGTACCATTTTTGATGGGTCCAGTACTAGACTTGCGTTAACTGATGCCAATGATTTGGATATATTTAATTCAAGTAAATTTACGGTTATATGTTGGCTTAAACAAATTGGAGATTATTCAACTAATATTGCTAGCATATTAAGTAAAGCAACGAATACTAGTGCTAATAGATATCATTTCCGTATTATAGCCAATGAAATTGGAATGTATATACAGGATAGCGATTCAACGTCAACTTTATATGGTTCATATAGTCCACTTATCATAAATGATAATGCTTGGCACATGATAACGTTTGTAAGAAATGGTACTAATATACTAACATATAAAGATGGTGTATATCTTAGAACGTTTGATATATCGAGTATTTCCAATTTTTCAAACTCTTATAGTATCAATATAGGATGTAATCTAAATAATAGTGTGTATGAGCAATATTTTAGTGGTGAATTTGGCGAAATTATGATACATGATAGTGCATTTACTGCAAACGAAGTATCAAATTATTATAATTTATCAAAGTACAAATATATTATAAACACATCACATTTAAACAAATTTTAATAGAGGTAGATCATGGGAGTATATTTAAGTGATTATACGGGCGCCCAAATTGATGCAGCTATTGCACATGCAACTGTGCTAAATCCAGCACATAACGATACATATCATACTGGTACATCAAAAAGGGCTACTGCAGGTGGCGTCGCAGGTGTAGATAGTTCAAATATATTATTAACTCCACACAGCAGCGTGTGCCTTCAAGAAATTCATTTAAATGGTAAACAATTATATACAGAAGGTTTTATTGATAATGATGTGTGGGAAATTTTAGCATCTGCTCCAACTAGTTCATCATACGCTAGTAGAACATTGACTTTAAAATCTGGTACTGGTGCAATTACAGCTGCTAGATCTGTTATGCCATTCACACACGCGATGACTAATCATTTTTTAGAAATAACATTTGGTTATGCTGGATATGTAAATGGTGATGGTGGAACTCGTAATACGTTTTTAGGTTTTGCTCAATCATTAGCCGCATTCCCTACTACACAAGCAATTGGTTTTACTAGAGATAACACAAATGATGTATGTAATATTGTTTTTGGTAACACATCATTACAAACTGTAGCATTAACAACATTACCGATTGCTAGAAATTTACAAGCTACTGATATTATAACTATAAGATTAGAAACATCAGAAGCTGGTAGTGCAATTAATACAGCTAAATTTTTTATCAATGGTGTGTTACAATATACAACAGCAGCGGTACCTACTACTACAGTTTATGCTGGTTGTGGTGTATACAATGGTGATGTTGATGTGACAACTGAATGTGAATTATCTATTAATTATGTAGGATTTAAACGAATGATTTAAGGTGATACTATGGACACGATATCAAATATTGATAAAAATGTAGAATCTATATTAACTGGTGTTTCTGGTATAGGTACTGGAAGTACATCTACAGTGACATTATTAAATTCTATTTTAACAGAACTTTCTAATTTAGATGTTAATACGACACCAATTGTTGATGCTCTTGAAACAACTTTTAGTCAAAGTGTAGCTGCTAATTCAACTGTAACTAGTAATGTTGTTGACACAAACGTTGTGAAAAAATTATGGATTTTTGCAACTAATTCTGCTAGTACAAATTTAACAATATCTGTTAATGCAATAAGTGCAAGCAATGCATCTGATGATGTACCTTTATTTGTTATAACATTAAATACATCTATAGTAAATAGCGGCTGTTGTATTACAGATTTGCCACCATATATTAGATTTAAAATAATTAATAGTGATGTAGCAAATGCGTCTACAGTTACTATTAAAATTGTTAAAACTAGATAATTATTTAATTTATTATTTATGGTGGTGATTATAATAGTTAAACTAGCAAAACCTAAAGCCCCATATGAAAAATTGAAAGTTACAGGTGAGAGTTTAAATGTAGAAACTACAGGAAAGGTTTTAGTTCTGCCTTCTGGAAATGCTGCTGTACTTCCATCGTTCAATGAGTATGTTCTCAATTCAAACAGGCTTACAATTGCTGAATCTCCTTTTGGCGGTCTGAAAGGTTCTGGAAGTCCCGATTATATGCCTGGAACTCTTAATATAATTTCAGGAGATGGGGTATATCTTCAGGATACTTCGGGAACTAATTCGACAAAAACGTTGACGGCTGGCAAGTTAAAAGAGCTTTCTCTGTTGACTGTTGATACTGCTGCCCATAGTATTACAGAGGAATTTCAGGTTGTGAATACGAGTGAGAGTAATAATCCAACTGTGATTGATGCGTGTGATTCTGCTACCGGATGGAGTGTATTATTAGGCTCTGGTGCCCCGACAGTAAGCACATCGGAAAAAATAGAAGGGACTGGATCAATAACAGCAACAGGCGGGGCAACTGACCAAAATGGTAAATTGATTTTTGAAAAATCAGTAACACTAGACCTATCTCAAAAACAATTCGTGACGTTGAACGCGACAACATCCGAAAATGATATAGTTGTTGTTTTGCAGGGGTCTCCTATTGTTCCATACGATGCTGTTAAAGTTGTTATTGGAAATGCAGATGTAGCTAACGCAACAACTGTAGATGCAGTTGTAAGAGTAATAATGTAAGTAGATTAATTTCTACCAAATTTTATTTCTTGGAGGGATGGTAAATGGGTGATAACAATGGTTAATTATAAAAAAGCATTCGATACTTGTGATAAAGCAACTACATACAGATTAAATGATATATTAAATAATCTTGATAATTATAATACAAATATAACAGCAATTAATACTACAACTAATATTGTTGCTAATTCAAATCTCTCAGCGACACATAAAATAACACGTTCCGCAACTATTGTTGTTGCTGCTTCTGACAGTTCAGCGAAGAGTAAGGCACAGGCTGATTATGTTTGTGATGGTACAAACGACGAGGTTGAAATTCAGGCTGCTATAACTGCCGGAGCAGGTGGAAAAATTACTCTGTTAGAGGGTAATTATATCAAGGGGAATATATCAGGCATTTCCGTCCCCTCTAACACTGAAATAGAACTACTGGGAACAATTAAGCTTGCGAATAATGTGGGTGATGGTGCTATAATTTTTAAAAATTCCGATAGTACAAATGATAACATTCGTATTATCGGCGGGATTCTAGACGGGAATCGAACCAATCAATCATCCGGTCATCAGACTGCTATACAGTTCACGTCCGTGAATCGGAGTGTAGTTGATACGTTAATGCAAAATTTTTGCGGGTACAACGTTCGAGAGATCAATCCAGGTATAGGAAACACGATAATTAACAGAGCGTATCCAAATTCAGTTCCGGAACCATACCGAACACAAGAGCGTTTAATGTCAAAGTGGAAATTATTAGATGATTTCAGCGAAGGGTGGCAGGCAGTAAGTGGATTCGGCACACTTGAATACGATGAAAATATAAAATTCACAGGTACAAAATCAGTGCATATCTCAATTCCACCTGGAGTAGAAGGCAAGATCGACAAAACATTACCTCAATTTGATCTAAGGAATAAGAACATCGGGCTACGTGTTCGTGCTGGCGAGAATGGCTTTGGGTATATAAGAATGTATATCTGCACTCCTGACTGGAACAACGGTTTTAAAACATTCGAAATGAGACCTCCTACTCCTCCACTACACGATACATGGTATATAGTAGGTACAGACCCGTATTCAAATAACGGCACTTACGGCACGATGGATATGTCAAAATGTAGTATCATCAGAATAGAAATTTTTGGCAGTCCCAGCAGTGCTCAGGATTTATATATAGATGCTATGTATATCGCTGACAAACCTAAAAAGCGTGGAGCAGTCATCCTCAATTTTGATGATGGGAATGTTGATATTTATACTAATGCCCTACCGCTAATGGATCAATATGGATATCGTGGTGTGATTGCAGTATCTGGATTAAGAACGAATACCGCATCATATCCCAACTACATATCCCTTGATATGATGCACGAGTTCGCTGCACGCGGGTGGGACATCATTAACCACATGTGGAGCCATCCCAGTATTACAGATGACTCTGATTTTGCATATTACGAGGACGAACTCAGGAAAAATCAAGATTTTTTAAAAAGTAATAATCTTGGCATGGGTTATCGGTTTTTCCGACCTATGGGGCAATACGTGGGTTCTCCTGAACGATGGGAACTTATACAGAAATATACCGCGCTTGGGTGCGGGGGGTTAGGTCGCGTTTCTGCTCCTATTATGTCAGCATCAGATCTCAAAACAGTGTATTATTTTGGAGACACATATACGACAATACCTACTGTAGAACAAATAAAAGCAGCCGTAGGCAGTGGGCAAATATTACATTATGGTTTTCATAATATCAATGACAATAATTATGGCATTGATTTACCTATAGCATCATTCGAACAACTATTGACTAATATCCGAGATGCAGGTGCAGATGTAATCACACTCTCAGATTTCTATGAGCATTATTTATTTACGGAACCTCAGACTGGAAATACGGGCACAGCGACAATAACGGCAGGTCAAACTACTGTTGATGTTACTCATGGACTAGCAGCAGCACCGACAAGAGTAATCCTAACACCTACTACAGCATTAGGCGGGAAATTCGCTTATGTTTCAGCAAAAGCAGCTTCTACGTTTACAATTACTATAGATTCTGCTTCCGAGGCTGACATTTCGTTTGATTGGTATGCGGTTGTATGATCTGCGGAGGCTGCCCACATTATTTTACAAACTTTAAAAATGTATTAGATAGATCTGGAGATCATTTTTTGATCTCCTTTCTAGGTCTACCTCCTTTCTTTTTTACTACTTTAGAATCTATAACAGATTTGCTTTTGATTTTTTCATTTTTTTGTTCAACAATAGGTGCAAGTATATCAGATTCCGTTACATTAATGACTTCTTCAATTAATGTTTCTTCGATATCTTCATCTATAAACGTGTTCTCGTTTTCTGAAGAAATCTCTTCTTTATTTTGTTCACCTATAACGTTTACACATCCATTGTTTGTGAATGTGTAGGTATTATCATTTATTGTTACAACTATTATAGCATTATCATCCATGTATTTTGATAATATATTAAATAAATCTAGTATATTATCTTCTGCCTTTGTGTTTATTGGACGAATTGCAAACATAAATTTATCTGGATGTGACCGTATATGCCAACCTAATTTAGCAAGTAAAAGTTGGAGATTATGAGAATCAAACTCATAATCCAATCCGGTTATTTCTGGATATGTGGTTTTTAGGTCGTTTAGTAAAAGAGGCACTCGCCCCGATGGTATACTAAAGTTTTGTTTATTAATTGTAATTGTCATTTAATTCCTCGTTTGTTTCTAGTAGTTCTCGCTCAAGATATTTTATATGCCGTCTGGCAAAAATTGTTATATCTCTAATTTTTATTAAATTATAATCAATTTTAGTTAGATTTTTAAAATCTTCTAATGATAGTAGTGGAGTGGTGTTGTCATTTATTTGTATATTTGTGCAACCAATGATACGCTGAATTGCATATAGTTCTTTTTGTATTTCAGTTATATCATCGACTATATCTTTTATATACTGTGCTTTATAGTCACACCTATTTGCACACATTGTACTTCCAATATCAATATGGTTTGTGTTTTGCATAATTAAGTCTCGTTCGTTTCGTTTAAAATAGCTTCGTTACAGATATCTTGGTAAAAACACCAGTCTTTATCTTTGTGTTTACTATTCATACATGTACAAAATTGATAATCATAATTTCGTTTATAATCACATTCGTTGTCTGATTCTGTTTTATACATAAATTCAGCTATAATTTTATTAGCTTCATCCACAACAGTTTCTTTATTAATAGGATATAATGTTTGAATACCGTACCGCACAAACGTTATCGCCCCAAAATCGGGCACAGTTCCATACAATTCTGCATATTTAGCAGCATACAATTTTAATTGTAATTCATACTCTTCTGAATATCCCAATTTGTAGTAACCGCTTGTTTTCCAATCGTTGACTATTAATCGTCCATCTTTTTCAATTATCGAATCAGCATATCCTATGAAGTTGTCAGTATTTAGTTCTAATTCACTAAATTTAAGTCTTGCACTATACCATGCAATGTTAAAATATTCACTCTTTCGAGCATATTGTTCAAACTGCATTAAGAACAATTGCATATAATTTCTAATCATATTTTTAATATCAAGTATTTCTTTTGCATATTCGAAATTATCTTTACACAATGATCTTAATTCATCTTCATATGTTGGAAGATCCTTTCCAAATGATGTTCTAGGCATTATCAAAACTTTTTCAAACACTTCCGTAATATAGTTTGGAAACTCTGATTTATAATTTCTTAATGTTATTCCGCAGCCTTTGGGATTAAGGTTATAAAATTCTTCGATTATACTATGGATCATTGATCCCTTTACGAGTGGTAAGCTATTAGGTTCTTTAATACCCTTCTTATAACGTAAATACCAACGATATGGGCACGAGTTGTACATATTAATTTGAGATGCACTGCATTTTCTAGTATAACCCACTCATACCACATCCATTGTGGTATCTATTATAAAATCATTGAACCTAAGTTTCTTTCTACCTAGATAACAATTATCCAACTCTTTATTCTGATACATAAACCTATACAATTTAATCAAATCATCTTTAGCTCCATGTGATGTGGAAAAAATAAAATCACATTTCTTATTAGAAAGTGTCATCTTATTAGGTTCAATATCAGTATATTCTTTTAAAACATCATTAATTTGAGTACATACAGTTTCATTTCCACAGAAACTTACTCTATATCTACCTGATTTCGTTTCTTTATATATTGATCCATCACTATCAAATGCACCTAAAATTATTGCGGCAGCTTCTGCTTCAGATGTACAATAGTCTACAGGTAAAGTTTCCTTTCCTGTTTTTCTAGGAACCATACCATATTGCGCTAGATCTTTAACCCATTGTTTGTCTTTCTTACGTACTGATGCTGTTATAGAATTCTTTTCAGGTCGCGTGTCTCTAATATATATTTTATTATCAATGTGCAAATTATTTTTATAATTAATAAGCCATTCATAATCTTTAATTGCTAAATCTATACCAACCGTATTGTCTGATGATTTAACGTACCCATCAGCTGTCATAAATGATTCATAATAAAATTTCTCAGTTGTATCCAATTCAGAAAAATAATAAGAATCAAATTCATTAGTCGAGTCAATATCATTATTTAAAGTCATACACAGTAATATATGTCTTTCATGATATATATAATTTTTGGAGAAGGTTAAGGTTTATATAGTAGAAGATTTCCACATTAATACTAATGTTAGAAAGATTAAACAGATACCAAATAGAACTTTAAAAATTGTATAATTACGTTCATCTTTTTTATATTGATTCTCTAATTGTTTCATATAATCGACTGTGCAAACATCATTTAAATACTCATTATAATTAACATTATTTAATTTTAGTGATTTACAACTTTCGCATTGGTATAAACCAACTACTTCAGCATATGTATTTTCTCCAGCTATTTGTGTGTATGCTAGAAATTTCATATTTTTTCCACAATCACATATCAGTTCTTGCATTTATATCACAGGCAGAGTGCCTTCTTGAAATATATTTAATATTCTAATAAAATATAAAATATTATATCTATAATTATTTTAAATAACAAGATATAACATATAAATTTAAAACTAATATCTATTGGATCTTGAATTGATAATAGATCGTTTTCATCAATATAGTCATAAATTGATGTTTGTATTTCCATATTAATCACTTTATAACACACAATCTTTTACAACTAGTACATTGATATAATCTGCTAACTACATTTTTAACTTCAATCTCATTTACAAATCGTAAATTACCGCCACATTCTGAACATTTATCTGGTACAGGAAATTCATTAATCATAATATCACTTCAATTAATAATTGTATTATAATTTCTCGATTCTTTACAATTTGGACAATACGCTCTTGTCTGTATTCGTATACAATTCCATTCGTATGTTATATGGATTTGTGAGATTTCGAGTAGAGTATTGTCGTGAAGGCACTCTGCTGGTATGGAGTATTTGTCTGTGAATATTTGTATATCTTTTGACATGAGTTATATTGTTCTGTGAAATCTGTGTATGTTGCGGTCATTGTTATCATCTTAGAAGTCAAAAAGTGTCTTTTGCTTGCCCACCTTCTTACCCTTCGGTGTTCGGTCTGATAATCCTAAACGCTCGAAGGCTGAGTCTACTATTTCTAGGTAATAGTCGTAGTCGATATCAGTTATATCACTTATAGTATCGAAAACTGTAATAAGCTTATATGAACTTCCATGTTTTGTTTTTATTTTAACATAATCTAACTTAGTTTCACCACTTATTTTTGTTTTAAATCTAGACTCAAACTGTCTAACAAGCTGAGCGCCTATTGTATTTGGTGTTTTATATTGATCTATTGGTTTACAGGCAACATTCTTTTTTATCAGATCTAGTGTCCATAAATCTTTATTATAATATGTGGCTATATTATCTTCAAATTTTTTAACTGCTGCATTATCACTATCATCTAACATTAACATTTCAAATCCAATCTTTTCTATTATGTCTGTAAATAGACGACATAGACTACTACCTTTGAAGCTGTTTCCGTGGATAACAAGGTATGGATTATTATAGTCATCTCTTTCGATTAATAAATATTGTTTTGTACCTTCTCTGAAGAATGATCTCTCGTAAAATTCTTCTTCCATTTGAATATGATTCTCATCAACACCAAAGAAGCTATGAACATAATTTTCTATGAACGAGTTTACTTCATCTATATTCATTTCTGAATAACTTAATATTCCATCTGTGTCCAAAGCGACGACATTTCCAACTTTTTCTATAACTTTTGTAATTATATGTCTACCAAGACCAGTTATAATTGTATATGAACATATACTCCCAAAGTGGGCGAATTTTAATCCAAAGTAGCCACTTATCGAATTCATGATCACTTTGTTGTTCGTCTGTGCTACGTTTAGTGAAGCATATTCTGGTGAACTATGATCAAGAGTTTTCATCTTACGTTTCATTTCTAATCTTTCTTTCATCAATTTTCTAATGAAAGTGCTTGTGAAACCTGGACGTGAAAAATCTATTTCGATTATCAATTGCATATTTGCTTTTTCATCTGGGATAGATAGATGTAATATTTTCTTTTCTTTATCCATATACGCAGAACATGGTTCTAATACAGGTTTTGTTCTAACTAATTTACATGTCTCTGGTGAAATATTAAATGTTATAATAAGATGAGGATAATACGACAAGAAATCCCATTTACGTAAAGGTTTGTCTTTATATAGTCCAGGTTTAAAGCATTTAGCCAAAGCCCCTTGCTTATTTTCTGCTAAATACTTAAAATCTGCTTCAACAGTTTTATCACTAACTATGCCCATTTTACTATATTCTTTCATAAAGAGCATATGACCAATATAACTTGGGTTGCTGTTAATACATGATTCTAATGATACTCCTATTATTTCAGCCATACCAATTATACTTGGTAAATACATATCGCATAAAAATCGTGTACATCTTATATCACTAGTCAAGTATCTTTTAAGTTCATCTGTACCAACCATGTTTCTCATATTACCTAGCACAGATTCATTTTCCTCAACTACTCCATCTAGGTTATAGACCTTACATACTGTCTTCATACGTCTATTAGGAGGAGCTTTTGAGAACAACGATTGATCGCGCATAACACTTCTTGGAAATAAATCATATGAAATTCTTCCACCAAGTTTAATATATTCATTATTATTTCCAAAATATGGTTGTGACCCATCTCTACTAAGTCTACCAGGATCTATGTTATGTCGTTTTAACCTATCAATTAGATATGGTATATCAAATGAATTTCCATTAAATGTACATACTATGTCTGGATTCTCTTCCTCAATACGTTTAAGAAGTTTAAGAAGTAACTCTTTATCGTCGTTGTAAGTATCAGCTAATATTAATTCTATAGGACCATCATTGAATTGAAATCCTGCAGCTATTATAGCATCTTTATTTGATTTACAAAATTCACCATTTTCTGTACTCATCTCAAAATCTAAACACATTATTTTTAGATCATTTGTATTTGCATATTTCTCTATAAAATCTGAACACTCTGCATATAACCTATCCTTAAAATTAAATTGAGATTCGTAAAAATTAGTTTCATTACAATTATTTTTTAGTTCATATGTATTTCTAAAACTACATTTATATAATTCAATTTCATTATCAATATCATATAATAATCTACGTTTTACAATCTCTGTTTTAGCTTCAACCGGAGGATTACTTTTTGTGTACGCAAATGGTAAAATTGGGGGTTTAATTAATTCTGTTTGATTATTCCACCACATACGAACAAGTTGAGTGCCGTTTGAAACTATGGTATCTGTTATTAAAGGAACTTTCATTTTAATCACTTAAATCAATACTATTCTCAACTTCGTTCCCAAATGCATCCCAACCATACCTATTACTTCTAGCAAACATTTCAAGTTTCTTTAAATTTGGATACATGCTCTCTATCATTTCATATGCCGCTATAGGTTTCTTACTATGTTTTGTAGCCTTTTCTCTAATAATAGTTGTGTATTTTCCCCGTTGTGTTGTCTCTATTGATATAAATTTACCTTTATAAAACCATAGTAAATATTCGTGAGAATACCGTATTGTAAACGCTGGTGCTATTCCATTAGTTTTATCCCATATTATTCTAGCATGTAATTTATACCCAAGATTTTTCATATATAATTCTGTTTCTGGTAAAAATTTATCTATCGTCCACATAAACACAATATGATTATCATTTACTGGAATTTTTTGGTGTAATTCAAATATATTTTCTATTGGCATAGTATTATAATCTAATTCTTTATTTTGGTTCGGGCGTACTTTTCGTAATCCACCTTTAGTTTGTTTCCAAGGTGGATCTGAATATATTAAATCATATAATTCTTCGCTCATTTTAAAACGTCCTATTACTACAATACAAACATGATTCATTTACTTTACTAAAGAACGTGCAGATTGAATAGTCATGATCCCAATGATACTTCAATATCTTCTTCAACTCACCATCACTCATAACAGGATCACATTTACTTCCAAATTCTTTCATAATATTAAAGCTCTTATCAAATGTCCATCCATCTTTCTTACATTTCTGAGCTATACCTGCAGCACAATATGAACGCGAACCTTCGGCAGCACCATTTGCCATGCAATCCTTAAACGCGAGGCACGGGATTCCGAGTGGAATACCAGGAAATAAACTATTTTTCTCAGCCTCTTTCATAGCCTCAAGCTTAGCTTTCATTTCCTCAATTTCCTGTCCAATTATCTCATCGTATTCATGTAATAACTCATGAATCTCACCAGCTACAGGTTGTCTAACAGGAACGTAAGTTGACTTATTACGCGCGAGTGCCTTTATGTTATCTATCGAAAGATATGGGATTGTTTTGTTGTTCAATCCAATACAGTACAGCCCCGTTTTAGGATGGATCGTATTAGGGATTCTAATGACTCGCTCAAGATCTCCGGCAATACATAAATCATTCGTCTTAAACCCTGCAGCTTTACTCATCTCGTATGAAAACCGTCTGAGTACTTCTTGTGTATGTTCTAATTTTATAGGTTCAATATCTATGAACGCATGAAACCCGCGTCCGCCTGTGAAATGTATTCTTGGACTAATATTGTGCCTACTTGCCCATTTAAGTAATACGTTGATATCATCTAAACAGTTAGATGGGCACTCGCTGTCGTCAAAGTCGAAGACTAATACATCAATGATTGCTGACATTTTGTTTCTAATTTCTTGTGTATATTCTGTAAAAGAATAAACGGAAAGGAAACAATTAGTTTCCTTATTATCTTTAATAAATTCTTCTATATCATCGACAGATTGCATGATATAATATTCTCTAAACACGTTGCAGCGCACAGGATTGCCAGCACCTCTTGGGAACTTACCTCCAGTGAATGCTTCTAATAATTCATTAGTCATTTTAATCACTATCATACACTTGACATTTATTTCTAATAAACAATTTAAGCGATCCTCTTCCATCATTAATACAATAACTATTTTTCAATAACTCAGTTACTGTAAAGAATACTGCACCTGCTTCTATTCTTTCATAAATATACTGGTGAGGAACGAGTATGGTAAGATCCATAGCACTAAAATGTATGGCTAATATGCCATACCTTCCAGATGCTTTTAAAAACATGTGTTGTTTCTTAAATTGATGTCCATAATCTGCACTTTTTCTACTTAACCTTTTAACATAAATCTTTTCTTTTATTAGTTTACTTTCGTCTATATTTTTACACTCTATTCCGCAAAACCCCCAATCTTTACTATCTATTAACAAATCAATAAGCTGATCGCAATTTCTACCATCAGGAAGTTTATAAACCCAACCTTCTACATCTATTGATCTAAGATGTTCGGTAAAATATTGAAGCATCTTATTTTCAAAATTTGTACCAGATGATTTATTTCTTCTAACTTGCGCTCTAGGTTTTCTAGGTTTCTGCACAGAAGGCACTCGCTGTGGTGTAGATTTTCTTCTACCCAATGGAATCACTCAATCCCATAAAGAATATGTTTAATTGAGTAATCAGTCAGATCAGTCATCTGAATAAACTGATAATCAATAGATTTAAAGTAACTTAATAGACTATCAATTCTAAGTAAATCATTGGAATACTGAACTGTATCAACTCTAGGTGTAACAATTACAGTGGTTGGAAAGAAATCTGATATTGCATTAAACTCTTCTTTATATCTAAGATCATCAACAATCACGTAATTAACATTAAGTTTATCACACTTATCCAACAATGTATAAGCAAACAATGATTTACCAAATAATTCTTTCAAATCCGTAGCTAAATTTTCAAGTATATCTCTTCTTTCATTCTTTTCAGTTTCAATATATTTAAAATACTTACCAGCCAATTCTTTAAGAGGTGCAGCTAATGACATAACTGCTACTGAATATCCATCATTCTGTAGTATCTCACACATACGTTTTGCAGTCGTACTCTTTCCAGAGTTAATATAACCTGTGAATAGAATAAATTCCATTTTTACACCTCTGAATTAAATATAATATAAGATAAAATTGCCATAATAGTACCAGACATGAACCAACCAATCATGAAAGAATCTGTATTTTTAACATTATATTTTGCTATAAATAGACATGATATAAACATTATTATTAATGATATAATAGATGCAATTATAGTAAATAATAGCATTATCGTTCACCATCTGTTTTAGGATAATATTTAACACCATCAATCTCAACGTAATTTCTTTCAGGGCGAGTGCCTGTTATTTTTTCATTAAGATCATCAATCAATACCCATATAAATTTCTCAGCATCGTTATTTTAGTATGACTAAACGGGACTTTAACTGTACTATAAAATCGTTTCATCATTGTTGTATCACAATAAATTACATAATCATTTTTTACTGGATTATACTCAGATCCTAATTCTATTCTATAACTAGTATTATCAAATTTTGGTAAATTATCATTTATTAGAGCAAGACACTTTCTAATGTCTAGCGTATCATAGCCAACCATTTAAACCAAATCCCATAACTGTTTTACAAATTCACTTACCCATTCTTTCTCAATAACAACAACTTCACTACCATCAGAAAGTTGAATAGAGTCATCATAATCATAATAAATCTCAATATATCCAGCCATTTCACATGATCCTAATACATCAGGATCACTAAATTGAAGTGCATCAGCTATGACAATACATAATGAAAATGGAATGTAAAGGGCTGATTCAGTTGCTAAATCTAGTACCCATATACCATCATTACCAGGATCATCTGTTATATTTGCTTTTTTAATTTTAAACATTTTACCATCTTATCTGTTTTATAAATGAAGAATATTCTTTAATTTTAACTACACCAATTTCACTTAGATACATTGATATCATTGTGAATATACTTCCTAATATATATATATCAGTTGGAGTTATAGTATATACTAAACATATTTCTCGCGCTATTAATAAAAATACTATCCATGTAATTATTAAGACAATAATACTTGTAGTTAAATCATTATTCTGCAATTTTATTCACCTGTTCATATAAATGTTTATTCAAAACTAATGTTGCTGCTAATGAATTTGTTATAATACCACATGTAAATGCACCGAGTATATTATCTATAAGTAAATATGTGACAAACAAACATAATATAATTGTTACAAATATTATGCATACGTCAATAAAATCTATTTCCATTTTACTCATCCTTTTCAAAATATTTAAATAAATCAGTTTGATTATTAGTTGATGAATAGTTATTCGTAGTATATGTTACAGTACTAACGGGATATACTATCTGCTTATCTACATATACTTGATCTAATGCATACTCTCTAATAATTTGATTTAGTGCATCTTCAACACTAACATTATCATCCTTTGCTTTCTTCTGTAAATAAATGTAGAGTTCAGGATCAAAACTGAATTCTTTTGTAATTTTAGTTTGTTCTTCTATATATGAGACTGACATTTTGAATCACCTTAACCACATTTGGAAAAGCCACACGCCATACAAGTAAAACAACCGCCAGTAGATATTAATTCTGCGCCACACTCTGGACAAGCATTTGTTATAGGGGCGAGTGCCTTTTCATCAACACTCTCATTAACTTCATCTATACTTTCATCAATAACTTCTTGTTTCTTATCTGCTTCAAATTTCTGCAATGCTTTTAATATACAATCGGCACAACTATTTCCTCTTGATAATCTTTTACCAGATTTCCTTGCATTTGTAAAAGCTGGACATACTTCTAATTTCTTAAATGCTTTTTCCAAGTTATACAATGATCCACCAGTCCTAAAGAGGGCACTAGCTGTGATGGCAATAGCTTCTATTGATCGTTCACTTCCACCAGACCCTATCTTTTTAATCCAGATTTCTTGGAATGATTGTTCTTTATCACTCCAACCTGGGAACAACATAAGCTCCCCACAACCTGTTTTAAGTTTTATCTTTGGATAGATGGTATCTTCGGCTATAGGTTTCCATTCTCCACGTTTTAATGTACTATCTTGTGCATCAGTGTCGCTCCCAGCTTCATTCTTATCTGTTGTAAGAATTCCTTGTCGAGCACATCCATCCCGATATACGGTTACTCCTTTAAGTCCAGCTTTCCATGCTTGGATATATATATCTTTGATATCTTCAACTGTTGCAGAGTTTGGAAGATTTATTGTAGAAGAAATTGCAGAATCTACATGTGATTGCCAAATACTTTGGACTTTAATTCTATTTATATATGGTATTTCTTGTGAAGTTATTACGTAATCTGGAAGATCTTTTTCATCTGTAATGTTTAGTTTATCCATTAATTCTTTTATAATTGGTGTATAAATTTTATATTTAATTGGCTCTCCATGTAAAGACTCTGTTTTACGCTCATATGAAATTGCATATATTGGTTCCAAACCGCCACTGCACGCAATCATATTTCCAATACTTCCATTTGGAGCAATCGATAGCAGTTGAGCGTTTCTTAGTCCATAACTTTGTATTATTTTATCAGTAGATGCATCTATATTTGCTTTATAAAACTCACTTTCACATAAATAATCATAATTATATCCATCAAATGTGCCATATATTTTTGCTAAGTTCGCAGATGCTAATGCTACATTATTTATAAGTGTATGTCCAATCTTATCTGATAATTCTATACTCTCTTTACTACCATATTTTATTCCTAATTTAATAAATACATCAGCTAATCCCATTATTCCTATACCAAGAATTCTCCATTTTTTTACAACATCTCTTTGTTCTTGTAATGGAAGTAAATCTACACTTTCATCTAATATATCGTTCATCGCTTTAACTACAATTGGAATATCTTTAATAAATTCTTCATAATCAAATTCATGATTTTTTACATACGATGATAAACAAAACGAACCAAGATTACAAGCACCGTATGCCGGAAGCATAGCTTCATTACAGGGGTTCCCGTTAGCGATTTTATAATCAGGATCTTTACTTAAAAGTATCCAATCATTTATGCGATCAACATACATAATTCCTGGCTCAGCGTAATCAAAGTTATTTTGTGCAAATTTTTCGTATAATTCTTTTGCGTTTATAGTTTTTGTGATTGTCTGACCAGTTGATCTAGTAAACGACAAATCAAACGGTTCATCGTTTAATACTTTATTAAAAAACTCATCTGTAAATTTAACAGATATATTTGCTTTTGTCAATTTATTCAAATCACTTTTAATTGTTATAAATTGTTCTATATCAGGATGATTACACATCATTGATAACAGTAACGCTCCCTAAAAATTTAAACTGGAGTTTCCTCCAGGATTGGACTATATCTTACCTATAAATAGGCTTGGGCGCTCTAGCTGGTTATTAAGATTATCGCTAATCCCCAGTAGTCTCTAAACGTTCTTGCTCAGCAAGCTTCGCTTGGTATTGCCATATCAACATCGTTGACGTAGGGTTCACCAAATTCACCCAATTCTAGACGCAGAGCGAGTGCCTTGTTATATTTACGTTTTAATATTACAAAGTTTTCATCATTGTAAATTAAATCTAAAAATTTTAGAACATCTTTTTTATTAGCAAATTCCAACACATAACATTTTTCTGTACCTTTTGGTTTAATACTTGTTGTTATTCCATTCTTTAGTAAAATTTTTTGAATACCATCAAGCATTTTAAATTGAGACGTGAATGAAATTTTATGCCATATTCTATTACGATCTTTACGTCGTCCCCAAGTTATACAACCTTCAGCATCGAAAAATCCTAATAATAAATATGGTTCTAAAATTTCAGATATTATTGGTATGTGTCTATCTTGTTTAAGATTTCCACCAGATTTAGTTTTTATAGAATTTATTATTACTTTATTTCCAATATTAATAGAAGCACTTGGATATTGATGAGTTTCTTTATTTATAGTATTATAAATTCTTATATTCCCACCAATACAAGATTGTATAAAATCTATAATTTCTCTGTCATCTAAACATACATTTATACACACATCTTTATTAGATATAGATCCATCACCAAGAATAAATCCTAAAATGTATGCTTTTTCTGGTGTATTAATTTTCTTAAAAAAATTTTCATCATATGTTGGTTTTTTATATTTCATTTTATCTTTGAGATCAAATTTATTAATCCAATATCCAACAGTTCGATGATTAAGACCGACAATTTTACTAATTTGTCTTGTAGTTAAACCTTGTAATAAATATGATTCTAGTTCATTTTTATTCATTAAAATCACCTACTCTATGTAACACATGTTACATTTTCGGCAACTGGCACATATATCAGTTAACGTCTTCCAGATTGCGAAATTATATCTGTAGTAAGATTATATAGATCTGCAAATGAAACTGGACCCGATGAAACTTCGGCTGCATTATTTACTTTACTACCAGAGGGGCAGAGGCTACTGATTTCAAAACCACATCCGCCGCCTGTGCTATAAATTCTAGCCATATGTTTTGCTGTATCAAATATTGATTCTAAGTTATCTTCAGGTGCCGGAAGTACGAAACAATTATTGTATACTATTCTTTTACCATAATGTTGCAATCCTCTGTTAGCAAGTACACGTCCTGCAAAAAGAAATTTCTTTTCTATAATTAATTGTTTAACATCAGAGTCTCCGCCAGAAATTCTATCAAACCATTGATCTAAAGTTTCGTTATTAAATTGGTATTTCTTTTTCCAGATATTGATACCAAATTCTGCATTATCCAACCATTCTTCAATTTCCACTTTACTCACCGTTTTATCTTCCACTCAATTTCAAATATACTTCTGGAAACAATTCACTAGCTTTTTCTTCAGAAATAATTTCAACCGTATCTAATTTCTTTAACACAACTGTATTAACATAACGTCCACTAAGAGAATAGGTTTCACAGATTAATCTATTAGTATTTGACATAACAATTTTATCAATTCTTGCCAGTGCTGGTTCTTTATCTCTTAAATAAATAATATAATCTTTATATTTAAATTCATTTCCAAACATATCTGTTAACATAACTACCACACTAAATACATTAAATATAACAACATAACAACCATACTAATTAAATATTTATTATCATTAACAAAACCTATCAAACGTTTCAAATTTGACAACTCTCTTTTTCTTATGTAAATTATTTTCAACTATAATAATATTAGCTTCAGCACGAAGTCTATCCCATTCGTTATTTAATACTTGATGCATTTTAATCACTTACTTTTGTATATCTGATTCCATTAATAATAATTTCATCTTGTTTAACACTAACATTATTTATATCATTGGCAATAATTTATGCTAACATTTTAATTGAATCGTCAAGCGTAGTTGAACCAATCTCATCAAATACACTGCTAGGCAACACCATTAATCCTTTATATTCTACTAATGCACAACAATCTACAATATAACCTTTAGCTGAATTGTATGTAACATCACTTTTAATTGTTACAGGATATTGAACTAATTTCTTCAATTCAGCTTCTACACTAATTCCAATACCTTCTAACATATTACTCAATCCTGTGTTTTAAGACACGAGTTTTGATGTCGTGTACCCATACTTCTGGCATTATTTTATCATTATTCATATTATAGTCTTTTAATATATGATTATAAACGCTTTTTATACCATTAGCTTGCTTAGTCCTATATTCTTCAATACAGGTATTATTATCATATATTTTAATAACCTCATACTCTTCTATATCAGAAATAATAATTTCGATTTTTGTAATATTATAACGCCAATAACCACCAATCAATGACATTATTTAAACCCCGAATCATAATATTTCTTAATAATTTTAACTTCAATATCATCAATTGAATTAAACATATATTCTAACATAGTCTTATTCAGAGTCACTTGTGTAGGATTATAACAATAATTCTCAATTATATTATCCTTAATTCTTATCTGTGTGATATAATAATTATCTTCAAAGAATTTAAACAATGCTTTACCAACCAAATTATCTGGAAGAATTTCAGGACGTTTATAAAGATTTACATATGTATAAGTCGAATCATAATTTTCTATATTAAATACATCTCGTAATGATTCATTATACTTAATAACAATATAATATTTATTAACAAGTTTTAATCTTTCCATAATTTCTTTATACTTATTTTGTTTATCCCCATATACACTATCTATTTTAATTTCCATAATTTCACCATAAATTAAAAGGGATGATTGTTCATCCCTCATATGTTATATTTAATTTTAATTTTTTATTAGTAGCAGCCATCATACCATTATAAAATGCTATATAATTATTATCTTCATCTTTAGCTTTTATAAACAATCCTGTATTTTTATATGTACCATTGACATATTTTTGAATCAATTCTGTGATGTCAAATGTGTAGTAAGAATCTGTTGGAACTTTGTTAGCTTCAAATGTTATTGATGCGAAGGGCACTCGCCCCTGAGATATACAGTCTTTATCGTACCAATCTCCGCCAGCATTGTTCCATAGTTCTGTTTTATCCTTGCTGCTCCACGTTGTATATCCAGCCACGTATTCTGCAGGACGATATATTTCAACAATTGTATCATTGGCTCTTTTCTTATTCTCAGGATAATACCAATACATCAAGAGTTCTGCTTTGATTATAGTTGTATTATCGAATTCGCTCAAATCAAAGTATTCAAGTCCTCTGTATGCTTTACCTGCCAGTGAACCAACGTCAATATACGTATGTCCTTTCAATATATTATCAGGTGTCTTTTCTTTCAACCTATTATTATAAACAGGATATATAGTTGTAGTAACAGGTTCTTTAAGTTCTTTTACAACTTCTGCAGGAATCTCTATAACTTCTTCAACTGGCTCTGTGATTTCTTCTATTGGTGTTTCTGCTAGTTTTTCATCTATAACAGGTGCATCTACTACAGTTGGAATATCATCAGGTTCTTCAGATACTGACTTTGACGCATATTTAGTTCCACCGTATAATCCAATATTAATTCTACCACCGTTAGGACTAGTTTCATCACCAATACCAGATTCGATGTAACCGGCATCTATACACGGCGAGTGCCCTGTATCTTTTACCCACTCAGTTCCATTCCATCTTCCAGCTAATGATTCTAAATGATAATCATGTTTCTCAGGATCTACACAAAGAGGATCGATGTTAATATCATTTACTGGTGTTATATTAATATAATTACCATTTTTATTATTATACACACAATTATTATTAACATACATCTTATGCGTACTTTTTAATCTATTAACAACACCGTATCCAGTTCCAGTTGGCTGATATTTTCTAATCTGTGTATTCATAATAATATTATTTCTAATATACATGGCTGCAGGTGTATCTGAATCATCTTCATCGTTAGCATTCATACACGCTATACCATAACCATAACAATTATCAACAACATTGTTTTCAACTATTACATTATGAATACCACAATTAATAACTCCACCAACAGTATATATATTTGGATTCAATCCACAACCATATATCATATTGTGATGAATATATACTTTAGATTTACCTGATTCTGGAATGGCATTGTCGTGTTTTATAGTTAATATTCCACAACCATATGTATCATGAATTTTATTATCATATATCTGCACATCTATTTCATTTTTATACTGACGTTCTATTTTAATACCAGCATTACCAGCATCCCATTCAGCTGAATATGCCCACATTTCATTATTATATATAACAGAATCTAGGCAATCATTCATTCTTATAGCTGAATTAGATCTTATAGATATTATATTATCATAGCACTGGCATTTTTTAGAACGGATACAAAAGAATCCATCATGCCCAAGTTTAACTACTGTATTTTTATAAAAGAACACGTTTTCGCAATTTGAAACTCTTAATCCATCATTATGTCCATCATGCATATACATATTATAAATTGATATATTGTTTGAATATGTAAAATGCATGAAATTATAATAACCTGCGCTTTTATTTACATTTGGCAGCACCTGAAGCTTTCCCTGTTTTTCATCATAATTGCCAGCATAATTGCCATCAATTTCAAACCCGTGAATAGATATATTCTTCAAGGCAACATTATATGGACCAATCATTGGTATAAATGGTTTCCATCCAGCTGAATCAACGAGTTTGATACATGCTGTTGAATCACCAGTTAATTCAAGATCTGAACATAAATTAATTGTTTCATTGATATAATATGTAAATGGTCCTTTAAGATATACAGTTGTATATACTGGATGATTTTTAACATAATTTATAGCATTATTAATTACAGTATGTGCTGAATACTTCATTGACTCAATAACATTAAAGTCTCCACTTCCATCGCCGGAGACATATATTATTTTATTATTAGGATCTATCATACAAATACCTCAAATTTAATAAATAAATGTTGAAGGGAGCGAGTGCCCTTCTAAAATTAATCAGTATACTCCACTACTAATTTTAACATTGCTGTTGTTATTGCAAAATTCTGACTATAGAATGCAATATAATTATTGGCTTCTGTTTGTGCTTTAATAAAGAACCCTGTATTAACATATGTACTATTCACATAAGCCTGTACTAAAGCAGTAACATCCAATTCATGATATACATTATCAGGTACTGTTGCTGCGTCAAATGTTGCTGACGCATATGGCACACTGCCGTTAAGTGTATCTTCTGAATCGTACCAATCTCCACCTGGAGTTACCCATGCTGTAGTTTCATTTCTATAAGTCCATGTCGCATAATCAGTATCCC
>Ga0116192_1000734_pt1 | contig 24242 bp, 21 predicted proteins | sample AD_UKC113_MetaG_FD_89876 | JGI IMG/M metagenome (GOLD analysis project Ga0116192, IMG submission 89876) | Active sludge microbial communities of municipal wastewater-treating anaerobic digesters from Hong Kong - AD_UKC113_MetaG | ecosystem: Engineered > Bioreactor > Anaerobic > Digestate...
CCCTGGTGGAAGGAAAACAACCTGGATAAAGACATAGATACCTTGTGGACCTTCGATTTTGGCGAGTATAATATTCGTCCGGGTTCGGACTTTACCCTTGAATCGGTATGGAAGAAAATGCATGATCCGAATCCTTCTTTAGGAGCAGCCTTATTTGCCGATAACAATCGTCACATATTGCTCATGCATGCCCATGATGAGACCGAAGAGATGGTGCCGGGATACTATAAGCTTTTTTTAGATCATTTGCTGGAAAACGGGTTTGTGTTTGAATGCCCTGCATTTTTTAGATAGCCTTAGTGGCCTCATGCGCATAAATCTGAAACGCAATTATGTCTTTCATGCGCTGCCATTTTAAAACGCTTTATTGCCAACAGAAGATAATGATTCTAATCAACAGTTCTCAAGCTCTATTTGGATCCCTCAAGCCCTTGCGCCTGAGGGATTTTCCATACAATTTTGATTCAACCGGCAGCTTTGGGGGGAGATTTATAGTAGACATAATTTCACATAACAGTTTCATGCAATCAACCGACAGAAGCTGGATGGGGGGAGACAATCTATGATGAAACGCATTAAGAGTATTATACTCATCCTGTGCATGGTCATGACCATGATACCGCTTTCGACAATGCGGCCGACAACAACACGCTTACTGGTGACACAGCCGGTACTCAAAACTTCTATGACGAAGATGTAACGTGGCTCGGTACCACCACGGAGTACAAAAAGACCCTGGAAGCCTTCTTTGATTCCGGGCTGCGCAAGGTACAGGTGAACGGCAAATACGGACTTGTTGACATAAATGGGGCCTTTGTTGTCGAGCCGGTCTATGATGAGATCGAGGCCTACTTCTTCCACAAGGAAAATGATAAGACTGAAACAGAAATTGTTAACAAAGCAGTAGAAGCAATCTTCGTTGATGGCTATGTCCAGGCCGTCCGCAATGGGAGGATGGGACTAATTGACAGGACCGGCAAGGAGGTCATCCCTTGCAGCTATGATGCGGTAGGACTGCCATCGGAAGGCATATGCCGTATCAGTAAAGAAGCAAACGGAAAGACCTACATCGGCTATTGGAGCCTGGAGCTAGGCAAGGAGATTGTGGCACCTAATAAGTACGCCCTTCCCGGTGGGTACGAGGATTTGGGGAGTCCCCAGGGAGGCGGGATATTACAGTTCATTATGCCCGACATCGGTGAAGACAGAATAGCCGTGCCATTTGATTTCTACGATGGGTATGCTCTGGTGCCCACAGGAAAGGTAGAGACCGTTACCGAGGAGAGTACAGATAGCAGGGGCAGTCACACGAGAACGCTGGTCTACGCTCAAATCATCGATAAAAACGGTAAGGAAGTCCTTTCAGGCGGGCCCTATCCTTTTGCTATCAACCCGGGAACGATAAAAGACTATCCGCAGGCAGGACCCTATATGGTCTATGATCAGCTCTCCACAAAAAGGATTCGCATGAAAATGGATACCGGGGGTGAGATCATCTTCAAATCTCACCTTGAATCGGGCATTGTGGGACCAAAAGGTATTCTTGTCAAAGCACAGTATCATGGTGGTATTTGGGGCAACTCCGCAACAGGATGGTATGCACCCGGCGCCCAAATGAAGATTATCCCTGATTTGCAGTTGGCTATCACAGTGAGCTGCGGCTACGAAGGTATCAAAGAGGCTGCCGCAAGAGCGGGTGTGATTAATTTCAGCAACAAGGTCATTATTCCTTTCGGAGCTACCAGATATTTAAGCTATGATGCCGAGAACAAGGTGTTTCTTGGAGGGATGGGTGAGCCTGTCTTCAAGCCCGACGGCACCAAGATCGCCGGAACAGAAAAGCGGTCAGCCTTCACTATTACGAATGGTTATGTGATATGTGGAGAAGACGGCGATGATACGGGCAATTTTGTCATATCTCCCAAGACCATCATATCGGTAAAGACTGGCAAAACCTATTCCATCGCAAATATCAAGGCTTCTGAATGTTCTCTGATTAGTGCCGGCGACACCCTTTGGGCGAAAAAGGACAACAAGTGGGGGCTTATCGATGTAAATGGCAAAACCATTCTGCCCTTCGAGTACGATGAAATTAATCTTAACGCCTGGCTAATCAAAGCAAAGCCTTATGCCCTGGTCAATAAAGGCGGGAAATGGGGTATGGTGGACATTAAAGGCAAGGTGCTTTTGGAGTGCAGCTATAAATCCATTCAATGGGGCTATAATGATTATTTCAATATTCAGGACTATACCACCGGAAAATACGGGGTGTACAACTATAATACCTTTAAAATTACGACACCGTGTACTTTAGAGGGTCCTGTCAGTGTTTACAGCTATGTAGAATATTTGCGTGGAAGTATTTACGGCACGGTGAACATCGGGGTTGGCAACAGCCTCTCGGCCCTGTTTGATATGGATACCGGCAAGCAGGTTACGGCTACTTATCTTGTCATGAAGCCTTCAAGCCGCGGTTTGTTCTATAGCACCTATAATGATTACTTTGGACCTGACGGACGAATCGTCTTTAACAGGGCACAAGACGCCAGCAATTATACCCTTGTGGTGAAGGACGGCAAGGTGGGTGCCATCAATATCTCCAGGCTGAAGATAGGGGGCAGGCTGCCCACCGGGGCCTACACCGAACCCGTGCCCGAGCCCATAAAGGTGAGGGGCTACATTGTGGCGTATCCGGAAAATCGGATTTTCCTTAAAGGGGACGGCTTCGATTTGACAGGTCTGATTGTCCATATGGAGGATGAGAATGGGGTTCGCAGCATTGTTGACCATTCACAGCTTAAGTTCTATACATCGGGCACTGTGGAGCTGTATCAGGGCAGACCCTTTACAACGGCGGGCTTAAAAACAGTGGAAGTCCGGTATAAGGACAAAAAGGTTGACACCTTTGACATTATCGTCATTGATGCAACTGAAAGCAGCATCTTAAGAAGCGGCGATTACTATATGAAAATCCTGGACAAGTACGTTTACCCTGTAAAGGCTAATGGTACTTATTGGCTGGAGCTTTCAGACAAAAAGCCGGACATGCCCTTTACGGTAAAGCTGAAAAACTATAGCGAAGACCGCGGCCCTCTGTACTACATTATGTATGACGGGGCCTATATCAAGCAGCCGTCCTCCAAAGACGGGGCGCAGCTGGAATCATCGCCCGTTGTCCACGCATGGCGGATCAACAAGTATTCCAAGTCCAAGTTCTGCACCATCAGAGATTATTCCAATCAAAAGCTGCTTGTCCAGTCCAGCGGCGGAAAGAGCGCTAACGGAACTAAAGTTGTTGTATTCAGAAAAGAAGGGTCAGCGCCCGATAACGCAAAGATAACGTTTATCCCGGCAAATTAAGCGAAATCGTTATATTGGAAGAAATATAGAGGGGTTGTCTTAATCAGCAGATAGGCCTGATGTTCAAACCTGAAATGTATCCTTAAGGAGCAGATGAATGTTGTAATGCGAGAACAAGCACGAGCATTAACAACTTCCTGCGAACGAGGACAGCAAGAAGATTTGAACATCATGGCCTAGTAGCAAATAAACCTTTTGAAACAGCCCCTTTCCTTTTTAGTTCCTTTTTTGTCGATAACCTTTACAATAGATGATATAAGAAAAATTTATGTTGGTGAAGGAGAGGAGCCTATGGGTCTGTCGGTCATACCCTATTTATCATTCGACGGAAATTGCGAGGAAGCCATCAATACCTACATGAAGATTTTTGGCGGAGAGATTTTCTATTTGTCCAGATGGGATGAGAAAAACTGTGAACAGAAAAGCCGGATCGGCAAGGTCATGCATGCGGAGTTTGCAGTGGGTACCACGCACATGAGTGGGGGAGACTCCTATGATTGCTCGGAGACCCAAAATGTTAAGCTCATGGTGCATATGGAAACTAAGGCCGATGCCCTTGGCTGCATTGAAAAGCTCCTGGAGGGCGGTACAGAGATTGCCCCATTGCTTCCCCATCCCGAGCCCGACGACGGAGGCATGGGCGCTCTGATCAAGGATAAATTCGGGTATATCTGGATTATTACTTGTCCCAATCCTGAAAAAGCCCATTGACGACTTGCAGGATAACGGCTGCCAGCGACTTTTAATCGCGGCAGCCAGAGGTTCTTCATGCTTCGTCGCAGCAGAAGTCTCTCATGATCTTCAAGACCTCCTTTGACCAAAAGGCATTTCCGCAATGGTCCACATCCTCCAGCTCATAATATGCAACGTCCTTATGCTTATCCTTTAGGAGGCGATGCAGATTTCTGCTGTGCTCCACCGACACCACGCCATCCTTCTCCCCGTGGAGCAGCAGAACCGGCGGCAATGGGATCTCGTCCCTCACATAGGTTGTGCACGATGCCTGCTTTGCAAGCTCTAAATTCTCGTCAAAGTCATCCACCCCAAGCAGCTCTGCTGAGGGGCGTTTCTCCATCCAGGGCGGCAGCTCCTCTTTGCGACACAGAATCAAATCCGATGGCGCCGCTTGTGCGATAACACCCCTGATTTCGTAATCCTTCACGCCAACCGTTTCAGGTCCCCATAAGCCGGCAGCCTTGCTGAAGGCTGTCATCAAGGCGATATGCGCACCTGAAGAATGCCCCGCCAAATACAGCCGGGATGGGTCAATATGAAATTGCGCTGCATTGCTTATTAAAAAGCTTGCAGCACGGTGCAAATCCTCAACGGGTGCCGGAAATACTGCGATATCACACTCCCGATGCTGGACCATGGCCACCACCATCCCGCATTCTGCCAGCTTCGATACCTTTGGGATATCGTTATACATCTCCTGCCTGTGCCATGCAGCACCGGGAACATAAAGAACCACCGGAAATCTCACATCCCCTTTCCATTCTCTGCGATATGGCAGAAACAGCTGAAGTCTTCGCTGCAATCCGTCGATCTCGCTGTACACCACGTCCGGCGCATACAGCCATTCTGTTTCGTCATAGGCTACTGATATCTTTTTCATAGTTACGTCCTCCTATGTGTAGAGCAAGCAATGGTGCTTCATGAAGAAACGGCTTTCAAACCGATCCAAGCCTGGCCTCAAACAGCATGATTCTCTATGAGGTATTTTACTTTCCTAAACAGCAAAAATCCATAAACTAATGGTTTAAACCAGCTTATGCAGCAAGGTCCAATAAAAAAAGCATCTCCGGCTCGTCATCGAGTTCATAGATACTTTCTAAGGATACCTGATATAATGCCTTTAAGATAAACATGTTATTGATATCCGGCAAACATCGCCCCGCTTCCCATTTGTAAATGGTTGTGGGGTTGTTGAAGCCGAATATGCGCTGCAATTGCTCAACTGTCATATTGGCGTTAAGGCGCAGCTCCTTAAGCCTTTTCCCCGTTTTTGTCAAGCTGACATTGGGGATGTCAATCGCATGAAACCTGCAGATGTTATCCATATTGCCCTCCTTACTGCTAAAAATATTAAGCCTCCGTTTCAACCGATCACTTCAAAGGAAAAGCTGCAAGGCTTCTCCCCATTTGAATTAAGCGGAGATGAGTTTATTGCCTTCAATTTCAGCTTAACGCCCAAGGCATTTTGATAATGATACATGAAGTGCCCGGCACAGCAGCCGCAGTATGTTGGCGAAACTGAGAAGGGTTGTTTGAGATTCTTGATCAAATAGCAGGCACAGGTGTTATGACCGCTGTGAACGCCATTCTGAAAGCCTCCGAAGGTAACTGTAATGGTGCCATCATCATTGAGATAGGGTGCCATCATGTTCCGAACACCCGACAGCAAGGCAAGCTTCTCAGCAAGGGTTTTGCTGCCATGCTCCTTTGCAAAGGCCTTGCATTCCTTGTCCCGATATCCGCTCTTGCAGCAGCCTTGCTTTTCCATGACCGAAAGGCATTGCTCATTTGTCAAAAGCTCATCCATTTTGTCAATCACGGCGATGACATTTTTCGGATCATTGGTGTCGGCCTCAAAGTCCATTTGTGACATAATATCACTTGAAATCCTCTGCTTCTTCATGGTATCTCTGATCTTTGATAAAACCGGCATATTCATTCCTCCGTTATATAACGACACGTCCTTTACAGCTATCTATTGCGAATCTTAATAGGCACATAGATATCAAGCTGATTGTATCCCAGCGCAGCCCTGATCTCATCGGATGGGTTCAGCATATGGCAAAGCGTACGACGGCCAGGCCGCTCATCAAGCTCAAAACCGCTGGTTTCTACCCATTTCTTGATTCCCTCATATACCCTGCCGCTAATGTCATCGTCTCCGTCTACAGACATAGCTGCCGCATATAACCCGCCTTCGAATGTGATAAGCTCATAGGGTTTTACGTCTTCCTCGGTTACCCAGTCCTCCACGGCCCAAATCCAATTAGCCCGCATGTCTTTTTCAAACCAGAGGAAATCTGGCGCACCATATATAAGTTTCTTGATGAGATGGTTATTTTCCTCCTGCCATTGCTGAAAAGGGCCCATAACATTTTCTATGGTATCCAGTCCCGATGAAAACGCCCTGAAGGAGTTAATCTGCACAATCCTGACCTCAGGGGCTTTTTTCATCTTTTCAGTCACGTCAAACAGCCGATTGACACGAGATGGGTTGCCATTATAAGAAACGCTGACAAGCTGACCCTCAATCTCCTTGGCCTTTTCATAGAGCATCTTGACGTCGGAGTCGCTCCTGAAATCGGCATGCCTGATCTGTTGGATGAACTCCAAAACGATTTCCTTCAGTTCATGCAGGAGAGCGACCTCACCATCAATATCCTCTACCTTTTTACCCAGGACATCCAAGACGACCTCAGAGCCAGAGCTGTTAAAGATGCGCTGAATATCACGGATACTGATATTAAGCTTACGCAGAATCAGGATCTGCTCCAGCCTTTTAACGGCATTTTCATCATACAGTCTGTATGCGTAATCCTCACTTCTGGTGCTGGTGATCAGCCCCATATCCTCATAATAGCGTAATGTGCGGGCTGATACATCATATTTGGATGCAATATCTCTGATTTTTATGAGTGCATTCATGGCAATCCTCCTCGTCGCTGGTTTAATTTTACTATAAATGCTTCCCCAACGACAGAGTCAAGTGTTATAGTCAAATTGAATGATGGTTGGGCAGGGTGCAAGCTGATGAGAGGGTTTGCTGTATTGGCTGCTGCAGCGGCTGTATGTGCTGCAAGACAGTCAGTTTTAATAAGATTAGCGGAGATAAAGGAGTAATGCCATATGCGGAGAAAAGACAAAGAGGTAACCGGAATACAGGAGCTCATCGGGATTATCGACCAGTGCAAGATCTGCAGGATTGCCATGGTGGATGGCGCAGGGCCGTACATCGTGCCCATGAACTTTGGCTATGCCTATGATGGCAATCAACTGGTACTCTATTTTCATTGCGCAAAAGAGGGGAGAAAAATCGATGCAATGAAGCAGAATCCCATGGTATGCTTTGAGATGGATTGCGAGCATCGCTTGATTGAAGGAGATAATGCCTGCAGCTTCGCCTATTCCTTTAAAAGCGTTATCGGAAGCGGCAGGGCTGAGCTTGTTGATGATTCAGAGGAAAAGAAGACAGCCCTGTCCCTGTTGATGAAGCATCAGACAGGGCGGGAGTTCTCATTTGATGACAAGATGGCAGCAAGCGTTACGGTGTTTAAGATTATCGCTCAAGAGTTCGCCGGAAAATATCATCCTTAGTACAAGCTAAGGTTGGTCGTGATTGTAATTAAGCGTCATTGAAGCCAGTGCCTGTGCTCGCCGGTACCGATAAGGCAACCATCTTATTACCCTATTGATGTCGGTGCCAAAACCCTATAAAGCCATTTAAACAGCCGTTTCGCAAAGGGAGCGGCTTTGTTTTCCTGAGAAAGTTACTGTGACCTGTCGCACGTATTACACGCAAATAAATTTCCATATAGAATACCAAACCGAACACTTGATTTCCGTACATATGTTCGATATAATGATACCGATCAAGAAGGAACTTATTGTCATCGCATGATCTTCAGGCTTTCTGATATAATAATTTAATTGTCCGGAGATTGCTGTGACGACTCTAATAGAAGGAAGTACTCCAATGAGAAACAGTATTTACATCAAGGGTGCCTGCGAGCACAACCTGAAGAATATCGATCTGGAAATACCCAGGGACAAGCTTGTGGTCATAACGGGCTTAAGCGGATCTGGTAAATCCTCTTTGGCCTTTGATACCATTTATGCTGAGGGCCAGAGGCGTTATGTGGAGTCTCTATCGGCCTATGCCCGACAGTTTCTCGGCCTCATGGAAAAACCCGATGTAGAGTATATCGACGGTCTTTCTCCCGCCATTTCCATCGATCAGAAAACCACCTCTCGCAATCCACGATCCACTGTAGGAACCGTCACTGAGATATACGACTATTTCAGGCTTCTCTATGCCCGAATAGGCATACCTCACTGCCCGGAATGCGGAAAGGTCATCGCACAGCAGACCGTTGACCAAATGGTGGATGCCGTCATGCTTCTGGAGGAAGGCACCCGGATACAGATCCTGGCACCGGTGATTCGGGGACGGAAGGGTGAGTACACCAAGCTCATTGCCGACGCTAAAAAGAACGGCTATGTACGTGTGCGTATTGATGGCGAGGTCCTGGATATCAACGATGAAATCAAGCTGGACAAGAATAAGAAGCATACCATCGAAATCGTAGTTGACCGTCTGATCGTCAGGCCTGACATTCAGAAAAGGCTCACCGACTCCATCGAGACGGCCCTGAATTTGGCTGGAGGCTTGCTGGTGGTGGATGTGATAGGCAAGGAGGAAATGCTCTTCAGCCAGAACTTCGCTTGCAGCGATTGCGGCATCAGCATAGAAGAGCTCACTCCCCGTATGTTCTCCTTTAATAATCCCTTCGGGGCCTGCCCCACCTGCGGCGGGTTGGGAGGTCTTCTGCGGATCGACCCGGAACTTGTGATTCCTGATCGCTCCAAATCCCTGGCCGATGGTGCCATCAGCACCGGTGGCTTCAACTTCGCCAATGAGGATGCCTACAGCCGTATGTATCTGGAAGCCATGGCCAAGCACTACGGCTTTGATATCAATGCCCCGGTGGAAAAGCTTCCCGAGGAGGTCCTCAACAAGATTCTATACGGAACCAATGGCGAGAAGATCAAGGTGGATTATCAGAAGGAATTTGGCAGCGGATCCTTCATGAGCGCCTTTGAGGGCGTCATCAACAGTATGGAGCGGCGCTATCGGGAAACCAAATCAGAGGGGATGAAGGAGTACTACGAATCCTATATGAGCCAGATCCCCTGTCCTGATTGCGGCGGAAAGCGCCTGAAGAAGGAAAGCCTTGCTGTGACTGTCGGAGGGAAGAACATCCACGAGATCACCTCTATGTCGGTCATAGACTGCGACCATTTCTTCAAGTCACTGACACTTACACAGCGAGAGTCCATCATCGCCGAGCAGATACTCAAGGAGATCCACGCACGCCTGGGCTTTCTGGTGGATGTAGGTCTGGATTACCTCACCCTGTCACGGGCCGCCGGCACGCTTTCAGGAGGTGAGGCCCAGCGCATCAGGCTTGCCACCCAGATCGGGTCAGGCTTGATGGGGGTTTTGTATATCCTGGATGAGCCCAGCATAGGCCTCCATCAGCGCGACAATGAGCGCCTTCTGGCAACCCTGAAGCATATGAGGGACATCGGTAACACCCTCATTGTGGTGGAGCATGATGAGGACACCATGTTCGCCGCCGACCATATTATCGATATGGGCCCGGGAGCCGGTGAGCATGGCGGGCATGTCATTGCCCAGGGCACGGTGGAAGAGATCATGGCCAACCCTGACTCCATAACCGGAAAGTATCTAAGCGGTGCTCTGAAGGTTGAGATACCCAAGAAAAGACGAAAGGGCGACGGCCGTGTTCTCAGGATTCTGGGGGCCAGAGAAAACAACCTCAAGAATGTGGATGTGGATATTCCCTTAGGGGTTTTTACCTGCGTTACCGGTGTTTCGGGTTCAGGGAAAAGCTCTCTGGTAAACGAAATCCTATACAAAAAGCTGGCCAATAAGCTAAACAGGGCTAAAACAAAGGCAGGTGCCCATCTGGATATTCTGGGTCTTGAGCATCTGGATAAGATCATCAACATCGACCAGTCTCCCATCGGCAGAACCCCCCGATCCAATCCAGCCACCTATACCGGCGTTTTTGACCTCATCCGCGAGTTGTTTACCAACACCGTGGATGCTAAAATGAGGGGTTACTCCTCAGGCCGCTTCAGCTTTAATGTTAGGGGCGGACGGTGTGAGGCTTGCTCCGGCGACGGTATTGTGAAGATCGAGATGCACTTCCTGCCCGATGTTTATGTACCCTGCGAGGTATGCAAGGGCAAGCGCTATAACCGTGAAACCCTGGAGGTTCATTATAAAGGAAAGAGCATTGCCGATGTCCTGGACATGACCGTAGAAGAAGCCTGCAGCTTTTTCGAGAACATACCCAGGATTCAGAAAAAGATGCAGACCCTTTATGATGTGGGTCTGGGTTATATCAAGCTGGGTCAGCCGGCCACCACCCTCTCGGGCGGCGAAGCACAGCGTGTGAAGCTAGCCACCGAGTTGTCCAAGCGGGCCACCGGAAGAACCCTGTATATCCTTGACGAGCCGACCACAGGCCTGCACATGGCCGATGTCCACAGGCTCATTGACGTTTTGCAGAAGCTGGTTGACTCAGGCAACAGCATCGTGGTGATCGAACACAATCTGGATGTGATCAAAACCGCTGATTACATTATCGACCTGGGGCCCGAAGGCGGCGACAAGGGCGGTAAGATTGTCACCACCGGTACACCTGAAGCGGTAGCCAAGGTGAGGGGCTCCTATACAGGACAGTTCTTAAAGAAGGTCCTGGCTCGTTAAGCATAACTACAAGATAAAACTCCCTGTTGAAAGCGTATGATGGCTTTTGACAGGGAGTTTTTGCTTCAGCTCTGTAAGGTGTTCAGGGGGGTAGAGTAAGAAGGGGAATGGGGCAAAGCAAGCACAGAATTGACGATCTATGCTTGAATCAGGGTCTTTGAGCACTTTTTGCGGAAGGATAAAGAGGGTGTTTGCCGCAGCACTCCGGTATGATGAAAGGTGGTCTATACCAGGAGACGTCTGCGGCAAACGAGGGTTATGTTGATATAGGGTTGTCGTTTTCATGGGGGCACCTTGCTTCATTTGGACTTTCGGATGAAGTACCTGTAAATATGCCCTGACTGTTTAGGTATAAAAAGAAGTTATTCTAAGTGGATAAAGCGCATTTCTGTCATGGCGTCCAGCTCTTCTCTGGTAATGGCAAGGGAGGCCATGGTTTCAACTTCCTTAATACCTAACTGTTCGATAGTGTATTCTTCAATCAGCTTACTGTAATGCGTGGGTGAAACGATCTTAGGATTAAGCTGTTGAATGATACGGACGTTATTATCCTTTTCGAAGCCATATTGGGGTACATGAGAAACCACAGTGAAGACGATATCCACCTGTCCCAGCATTTCAAGCTGTTCCTCAGACAACTCAGTTTGTCCCATATCGCCCATATGGGCTATCCGTATGCCATCAATATCAAAAACATAGATGGTATTGGTAGGATTATCCGGATCGATCTTGTCCCCGCTATGGGAGGCTGCCACACCGGTAATTGTCACATCGTCGATGGTCACCGGTTCTGTAGGCTTATAACTGAAGGTTTGGGCGATATCCTTCATCTTATCCATGTAAATGGCATTAATATGATCCGAATGCTGGTGGCTGATGGTAATGATATCGGCCTTGATCAAGCCATTCCTGCTAATGAGAGCATGGGGATCGGTCACAATGACTGTGCCCTTCTGGGAAACAATGCCGAATCCGGTATGGTTACTGCCATCCTTCTTGGATGCGATGCTCTTAATCAAAGTCTTTCCTGTGTCGTTTTTTAGGATCTCGGTATCCCATTCACTCTTAATTTCAGGGGTAGGTTCAGGGGTAGAGGTAAGCTCAGGATTGGACTCAGGAGAAGCAGAAGCCTCAGGGGTAGGTTCTGGAGAAGGAGTCGTCTCTATGGTGAGCTCCGGCGTTGCTGCTGCCTCTGGGGTAACAGAGGGTGTCGGTGTTTGCTGCGCGGCAGGTGCAGCATTTCCACAAGCGCTTAATAAGATCACCATCAGGAAGATAAGTATCATACTCCAAATGGCATGGCTTCTTCTCATAGGATATCCTCCTCATGCTTCGAGGGCTCAATATAAGAAATCAACATAAAGAGCATAGCATGCTTAAGAATTAATAAAGAGTGCAAACCATTAGAAAAACCCCTGCAAATCCGCAAGATTCGATCAGCCGGACTCCTTGAGCATCCAGTTATGTATACGGCGGTATTCGGTTGGAGACAGCCCGGAGTACTTCTTGAAGGCTCTTAAAAAATGGGCATCGTCCAGATAACCCACCCTACGAAGGATATCAGTGATGGGTAATGTTGTGTTTTTGAGAAATGAGCAGGCAATCTGCATTCTCAAGGTTATCAGATAGGACATGACAGATACGCCTGTTGCCTTCTTAAAGCGCTCATTGAGTGTTGTCTTATTCATGTAGAAGAGCTTAGTAAGCTCATCAATGGTGATCTTGCGATTAAAATTTCGGATCAGATAAAGAATAACCGGCCTTATGGATTCCCCGGTTAGAATGCTATCGGGAAGACCTTCTACCTTTGGGCAATCATACAGCCTGCTTATAAGAAACAGAGCTTCTATGAGGTATGAGCGGCTCCGACATGGCCAGTTGCAATCAGGCTGGTCCTCCATCAATTGAACCATCTGATCCATAAGCCCTTCAATGCGCTTTGCAAGGGCTGCATTCACCGGTATAAGGCCAAAGAAGTCCTGCTCTCGCTCAACAAAGGGCCTCAGGCTCCAGTGGTCAAGGGTGGCATTGATGCGAATATTGTCATTGGGGTCCTTGATTCTTTCCATATCCAGATCCCAATTGATAACTGAAGGATGGAAATAGAGACATCTGCCCTTAAGGCCCTGCTCGGAGAGTATGCTTAACCGATCGGCCTCATCAAGGCAGCATACCATGGGGCTGGTTATGGGATATAAACGATCGTTAAGCATAAAAACACCGTTGCCCTCTGAAATATGAATCAAACGGTAACGCGTTCCAAGACCCAGCCCGGGCTGAGCCGGATCCAACGGCAAAATCTTCATTTTCAGTTCATATCCCGGGTAGATGATTCTCCCTATTACCGATAAATGCTGCATTAATTTCTTCTTCCTCCCAGTAAAGGTATACACTTATGCATTATTCTATCACAATATAAAACGGGAAAGGAGAGGATTTTGATTATAAAAATGCTTGTTTCGATATAGCTTCCGGATGCAAAATAAAAGCAGATTAATGAAATGAGGGTGTCCCTTTTCAAGCATCTTCGACTATATTTCCGGGCTTACCTAAAGCTGTCTGGATAAGCCGGTTTTGCATTGGTTAGGTTTATACTGAGGAAATGATTCATGCCATGTTGAAGGTATAATTCTTCTTTGGTGTCAATTTTACTGAAAAATCGAGGGGCATTCTAAGGCAGATACCCCATAAACCAAAATAAAAGATTTAGGAGTAAGCGTTATGATGAAAAAATTAAACCGCCTCATCATTCTCCTGTTACTACTGGCCATGGTCCTCTCCGGGTGCGGAAGAGCCATGGTTGTTTCGGATGAAGAAGAGGATGACCCGGAGATAGAAAATGTCATAAAGGATAAAAACAAGGATAAGGACAAGGAGACCCCGAAGGCCGGCACACCGACACCGAGCCCGAGTAATGATCCGGATTTGCCCGGCAAGGCAGAATCAGGCGTTCCCGAATACCTTACCTGGAAGCCTGTGGCTCAGCCCAATGGTACATCCTTCCTCTATGGGTATGCGGACATTCGCGGCAATGTGGTGATAGAACCCACCTTTTTCCTTGTGGAGCCCTTTTATGCCTGCGGTCTGGCCATGGTTGGCCGGGAGGACTATCGCTATGGTCTTATTAACGCTAAGGGTGAGTATGTACTGGAGCCTGTGTACGATACCATCCAATACTCCGAGGGCTTGTTTATCACCAGTAAGGGACAAAAAAGCTATGTCTTTGACGATAGAGGCAATTTGAAGTTCAGCATTGACGGTTACTTAAGCAGATACAGCGAGGGCATGGCCTATATTTATCGTAAGGGTTATGTGGATACCGAGGGCAATTTTGTCCTGAAGTTGGATTATGGCAATCTTTATGACTTTAATAACGGCGTAGCCAAGGTGGTGCCGGTCTATGACGGACCTGAGTTTTATATCGACAGGAACGGAAAGGATGCCACCGGAACCGTTTCCTCAGGGCTAAGGCTGGTTAAGGATCCTAACACCGGGCGATATGGCTATCAGGATCTTAACGGTAACATGGTCATTGATGCCAAGTTCGTTTATGCTGAGGCCTTTTTGAATGGCATGGCTATTGTCAACATGGCTGAGGAGTTCTATGAAAACAGCTATGCCATCATTGATACTCAGGGGAATGTCCTGCTGGGTCCCGGCCTTTCGGGCATCAAGAGGATGAAAAACGGCGTCTTCGTTGTGGGGCCTAATACCGAGGATAATCCCTACGTCATTTCACCCTATTTGCAGGAGTATGTCTTAAGAGCCCTGTACAGCAAGGACCTATCACGCAGCACTCAGCTGATCTACAACAGTATTGAGGATGTTGACGCCAATACCATCTGCGTTAACGATGGCAGAACCATAAGCTTTCTGGATGCCAACCTGAACCCGGTGAAGGGGCTGCCTGAAATCCCCGGGATAGGTTGGCTCGAATATGACGGAGATTACCTCAGGGGGTCGGTAAACAGTCATACCGTCATCGCTGACAAAAACGGCAATATCCTTATGGACCATGATGACCTGACGCTGCTTGGCGATGGCATGTATGCAACATCCCAAACCATGTACCCCATCTATTTCAAGGAGCTTAATTATCCGGTTTTGAGCGGTCTGACCGACAAGAATGTCGAGAAGAAGATCAATAGAGCCATTGTGGAGAATCTGGTCACACCCCACAACCAGGTGGAGGAATGGGAGCTGGAGGGCATTATGACCTTCAATACCTGGTCCTCAGTATTCCGCATGGAGAATCTCCTGATTGTGGATCAATGGTTTGATGAGTATTACGGCGGTGCCCACGGATCCCATTACCGGAATGTGGTCTATATAAGCCTCGAAACCGGAGAGATCTTTGAAAAGGATAGCCTGTTTAAATCCCCTGAAGAGGCAAGGGTTCGCATCAGTGAGATCATAACCGAGAAAATGAGGGCAGATTCGGAGGAAATCTACTATTTCGAGGATCATGTTACCCCCGATCAGGTTAGGTTCTTCTTCCTGACCGAGGACAGCATCGTGTACTATTTCGCCGAGTATGAGATTGGACCCTACGCCATGGGTATGCCCGAGTTCGAAATCCCCTACGCCGACATCTTGGACTATATCGATACCGAGAGCACCTTCTGGAAATCCTTCCATTGATGAGCTAAAAAATGAACAGCGGCTGTAACCTGCAGCAATTTAGCGTGTGCCGGCACATGCTGCAACAGGAGCTGACTGGAATGGTGATATTAAAATAGGCCATGATGTTTAAATCTTCTTGCTGTCCTCGTTCGCAGGAAGTTGTAAATGCTCGATCTTGCTCTCGCGAGGTCGCTGGCAACCGCGACGTACGGTGGTGTGGGAGGTCGGCTACTCAACTAATGGGTAGCCTCCTACCCGATCAACCTTCACTCTCGCATGACAACTTTCAACTGCTTCTGCGGATGCATTTCAGATTTAAACATCAGACATATCCGCTTCTTCGAGCTGCTTCCCTGCATGTGCCGGCAGGCACGCTGCTTAACTCTGACCTGTACGCTCGCATGATATAAAGCATCCGCTCCTGCGGGTGCATTTCAGATTTGATCATGGCCTATTGTAAGATCATGATCCAATAGGGTGTGGCCTATTACTCCTCACCGGCTTCCTTTAGGTACCCCTTTATCACAGCATCCTCGATCAAGCCCAGAGCAAAGGCCCAGAGCTTTGGAGAACCGTTTTCAATGGGCTTGTTCCGCTTGATGACCTGCTCCTTGGTGATATGATGCTCACGCCAGGTACCGCCTTGGTTCATGTAGTTCAGCAGGACGGGCTGAAGCCTGTCCAGGGCAGCGGCATATTTCGCCTCAGGAGTCTTCATCTCATCGAATTCCTCCCACAGGGCTTTCAGCTCTTCGCCCTGATCCTTTGGTAGGATACCGAAAATACGCTTTGCAGCTATCTCTTCACGCTCTTTCTTATCCAGGTTAGCATTTTGGTCGTAGCAGAAGGTATCCCCGGCATCGATCTCCACCAGGTCATGGATAAGGATTATCTTGATAACCTTTAATAAATCAAGGTCCTCCTCGGCGGTGTGTTCTCCCAAAAGAATAGCCATAAGCGCCATGTGCCACTGATGCTCGGCATCGTTTTCTCTTCTGGAGCCATCGGCGATTCGCGTCATGCGAAGGATATTCTTGACCTTATCGGCCTCAAGGATGAATTCAATCTGCTTTTGAAGGCGATCCATGCTAAACACCTCTTAAATCAATCTATGCCCATCTTTTCCGTACTCTATCCCACACTATCAAACCGGGTTGAAATTGTCAAACAAGCAGCGGTAGTTGTGGCGGGGCTGCCAGAAAATGAAGGGTGGGGGGCGGTAATAATGAATTGCAGTCAAGTAACCCGGTCGGATTATGCCTTGTGTTAAAAAATAAAATTTGAATTATGGAAATCGCGGGGGTATAATTGTGCTTAAATTTGTAGAAATATCTATTTTAAGACGTGTGGTGAAGTGCAGATGAAAACGATTGCCGAGATCAATGAAAAGATCAAATCCGGCAAGGCTGTCGTAGTGACCGCCGAGGAAATTATCGGAATTGTTGAAGAAAAGGGTGTTAAAAAAGCCTTTCAGGAAGTGGATGTGGTAACCACCGGAACCTTTGGTCCTATGTGCTCCAGCGGTATGTTCATTAATTTTGGACATTCCACACCGGGCATTCGCATGAGCAAGGTGTGGTTAAACGATGTACCTGCCTTTGCAGGGATTGCTGCGGTTGACGCCTATGTGGGTGTTACTGAGTTATCCGAAAAGCAGGGTATGCAATACGGCGGAGCCCATGTCATCCAGGACTTCATTGATGGCAAGGATATCACCTTATTTGCCGAGAGCTATGGAACCGACTGCTATCCGCGGCGTGAGATCAAAACCACTATCAATAAGAGCAATGTCAATCAGGCGTTTCTGTTCAATCCCAGAAACTGCTACCAGAATTATCCCGCGGCTACCAATTCCTCCGACCGCATTATGTATACCTATATGGGTACGCTTCTGCCGTCCTTTGGGAATGTTACCTACTCCACCTCGGGCGAGTTAAGTCCCCTTCTCAATGATCCCGAATACAGAACCATCGGCATCGGCACCCGTATTTTCCTGGGCGGCACCCAGGGCTATGTGGCCTGGGAGGGCACCCAGCACGATCCCGGGCAGGAACGGCTGGAGAACGGTGTGCCTGTCAGCTCTTCAGGAACTCTGGCCCTCATCGGCGATGCAAAAAAGATGAGCAGCAAGTATATTCGGGCTGCCGTATATGAAAAATATGGGGTATCCCTCTTTGTAGGCATAGGCATCCCCATTCCCATCCTTGATGAGGACATACTCATGAAGACTGCCGTCAGGAACCGGGATATCTATACCACCCTGGTAGATAAGAGCGGCAATGAAAACCTCAATATCCGGGTTAGCTATGAGCAGCTCAGGAGCGGTTTCATGGAGATCCGGGGAAAGAGGGTAGCAACGGCACCTCTGTCCAGCCTGAAGGCCGCCAGAGAAATCGCCGCCGAGCTTAAAAAGCAGGTGTCCACAGGAGAGTTCCTTCTGACTGAATTCGTCGAGCGGCTTCCCATGAGGAAAGAGCGCTTGAACAGGCTTGAAGTGAGGGGGGAATAGATTATGAAAACCATTAAAATCAGCCTATACTATCCCTTGACGGCCATTACCATACCCCTGGTGACCACTCTGATCAAGAAGTTCAATCTGGAGGTGAATATCCTTCACGCCAATATTAGTCTGAACAAGACTGGAACACTTATCGCGGATATCTCGGGGGAGGAATCCGACATTGATGCCGCCCTTTCCTACATCGACGATCAGGGCATCCAATACAAGCTGTTTAACAGAAAGCTGATCTGGCAGGAGGAAGACTGCGTCCATTGCGGGGCCTGCACAGCAGTATGCCCCTCCGATGCGCTGACCATGTCAAAGGAAACCTGGTGTCTTCAGTTTGATAAGGAGAAGTGTCTGGTCTGCGGTCTCTGCATCAAGGCATGCCCGCTGAATGTCATGAGCCTGCAGGCGTGAATGCTTATGAAAGACAGACAATTGTACCGGGATACCATGAAAGCCCCGGATCTGTGCTTTTTTACGGTGACTGTCAAGCAGACAGACCTCTATATTGGGGCAACGAGGGACCTTACTGAAAAGACTCTGGCTATCGTATCGGACTATCGCCAGCAGCTCGAGGCCTATATCCAGCGTCATCCCCAGTTTCTTCATAGCCTGGTTCCCATAGAACCCCTCCCTGAGGCCCCGCTCATTGCCGTTGATATGTGCCACGCAGCAAAGCTTGCAGGTGTGGGGCCTATGGCTGCGGTGGCCGGAGCGGTATCAAAGTTTGTGGGTCAGGAATTGGAGCAGAATTCCCGTGAGATAATCATAGAAAACGGGGGAGACCTCTATCTTGCAGGAAGCCGGGAGCGGCTTGTGGGAATTTATGCAGGCAGCTCACCGCTGTCTGGAAGACTGGCTGTCCGGATCGATAAAGCAACGCTCCCATGCGGTGTCTGCACCTCCTCTGGAACTGTGGGGCATTCCTTGAGCTTTGGAAGGGCAGATGCGGCCATAGTGCTCTCAAAGGACGCCTCTCTGGCCGATGCCTGTGCCACTGCGCTGGGGAATAGGGTCAAGTCGGCGGAAGACATAGAAAAGGCCCTGGAAGAGATTATGGGTGTTCCGGGTGTGACCGGATGCCTGGTGATCATCGGGCAGAGCATGGGCATCAAGGGAGAGGTTGAGTTGGTCAGAACATAAAAAAAAAGGCCAAACCACCGGGGGGTTAGGATTTAGTCTGGCCTGACAATCGATTTGCTATTGCATAACCCATACTATATTATTCACCAAGGGGTGTAAAGCATAACCGCAGCCCTGAATTGATTTATAGGAGAAGATTGTCGCTTTGGTCGATGGATTCAATCGAAGGAAGTCGCAATTTGTTGGATATACATGAACCGATGCCTTAGTTACTGTAAGCTTAACCAATTTATTTCCCAAAGATTCTGTCCCGGGAAGAAAAATAACTATCGGTTTAAAAGCACTGAGGCCTGTGATATAATGCAGTCTATATAATTCCAATGGTTTAGGATGGTTTGAAAATGAGAAGCAGCCTTAATGAAGCCCAGAGAATTGTGGTTAAGGTAGGAACCTCCACCTTGACCCATGAAAGCGGCAAGTTGAATTTTCTCAGAATGGACCGGCTGGCGCTGGCCATATCGGAGCTGATGAATGAAAACCGGGAGGTTATATTGGTTTCTTCAGGTGCTATAGGCGTTGGCATGGGGAAATTCAATTTAAGAAGGCGCCCGGTAGGAATGGGGATGAAGCAAGCCCTGGCCGCCGTAGGCCAGTGTGAGCTGATGAATATCTACTCCAGGCTGTTTGCCACCTATAATCATACCGTAGGACAGATTCTCCTGACCAAGACCGATATCTCCGATGAAGTTAAAAAGCAGAATGTCATGAACACCTTCAAGAGTCTGCTTGAATTCGGTGTATTGCCCATCGTCAATGAAAACGACACGGTCTCGGTGGATGAGATTAAAAGCCTGATGATGTTCGGTGACAATGATACCCTTTCGGCCGTTGTGGCAAGGCTTATTTCAGCCGATCTGCTTATCATCTTGTCGGATATCGACGGGCTCTATGACTGCAACCCCAAAGAGAACAAGGGAAGCCACCTTATTTCGGTTGTCGAGGAGATCAATGATACTATCCGGGAGTATGCCGGCGGCTCGGGGACAAATCGCGGCACAGGCGGCATGATTACCAAGCTTGACGCTGCCGAAATCGCCACAAAGGCCGGCGTGAATATGATCATCGCCAATGGGGAGGATCCCATGGTGATTCTGGATATCCTGAAGGGTAAGGATATCGGAACGCTCTTTAAGGCTAAGTGACACCGAAAGCGACCAGGCCGGTCGCATGGCCGAACAGTTCGGTCGCATGGCCGAACAGTTCGGTCGCATAGCCGAGCAGTTCGGTCGCATAGCCGAGCAGTGAAGCGAAGCGAAACGACCAGGCAAAGCGAAGCGAAACGACCAGGCCCCAGATGCCCCTTTTATGCCATAATTAAAGCCGCCTCAAAAGAGGCGGCTTGTTTGTTAGTCGGCGTTGACTGTATCCTTGAGAGATTTGCCCGCCTTGAAGACAGGAGCCTTTGAAGCGGGGATCTTGATTTCTTCCTTGGTCTGAGGATTGCGGCCGATTCTTGCGGCTCTCTTCTTGACTTCAAAGGTGCCAAAACCAACCAGAACAACCTTGTCCCCCTTGGATAAGGTTTCTTCAACAGTAGAAATGAAAGCATCAATAGCTGCTTCACTATCCTTCTTGGTTAATCCCGATTGTTGTGCTACGGCACTGATCAATTCGGCTTTGTTCATTAGGAGTACCTCCTTTAGCAAAATTTCGTCATCATTTTATAACGGGTAGTGGATAAAGTCAAGTCTATATGCAGGTTTCCCAAAAATCAAGGAATTCATAAGCCCAGCTATGATAATTTATATTTATCCTCGATAAAGGTCTACGCAAATGGTCATATATACGTGAAAATCCAAACAAAACCAATATTTCTGCTTCAATTAACGCAATTTGTGTGCATATGTTTCGGGGAATAAGCCAGGCGTAAGCAATCATTTGATTCTCACGGCAAAAAAATATATAATACTTTTACAGATTCTCATTAAAAGCGTGGAGGGATATGCGGGTTGGCCGGTTTGTATTTTTATGTTCCCACATCTAAAATACAGGACATCACCGAATGTGGGCTTAAGCTGTCCGAATGGTTTGACCGGGAGGTTGAGCTTATCGGCCAGTCTGGGCGAAAAAGGGCTATCCGTGCGCTTATCAATCCCCGTGATGATGCCATAAAGGCCAGGGATGAGCAATTTCGGGCCTTAAGGCTGGAGGTTGATCCCGAGCAATGCCTGATCGGAGATGCCGATTTATATCAATTGGGCCTTAAGAATCCGCAAATCATGGAAAAATATCGGGAAACCCTGACCCCGCTGTCCAAGTATTGCTTCGGGGTATTCAGAAACCCTGAATGCCTTATCTTCACCTCCATCCTTCCCGACCGCATCGAGATTACCGGAAGGGTGAAGGACATCCCTGTGCTATTTGAGAGCTCGGAGGCCTTATATCTGGGAAATATCATGGAAAACATCGAAGTGAAGCACCAGGATTCGGGGAACACACTGCTGTATGCCTACATGGCCTATCTTGAGTCTAAAGGCCTGATGGAAAAGCTGGAAGACCCGGATCTGGGAATCGCGCTTTTCATGGATCCTGGCACCAACGGCTATACTGTGACCAGAATCCCATCGCCGGGAGGTTTTGATCATATCTGACAGGAAAAATGAAGCATCGGGAAATAAAGAAATATTATCCCTTCTCATGGCATCGGGGGAACAATTCCTTTCCGGGGAGCAATTAAGCAAAGAGCTGAACATCTCCAGAACTGCGGTTTGGAAACGTATTGCCGCGCTCAGAAGGGAAGGATATCCCATTGAGGCCTCCACAAACAAGGGCTACCGCATTCTGTCCAACCAGGCACATTACGGGAAAAGCGGGATTTTAAGCTGCCTTTCCACCAGCTTCTTAGGCAGGGAGCTGAAGTATTTTAATACCATCGATTCAACCAATACCATGCTGAAGACTCTGGCAGGCCAGGGCGCCCCTGAAGGGACGGCGATTGTTGCCGATGCTCAGGAGAAAGGCAGGGGCAGGCTGGGCAGAAGCTGGATGTCATCTCCCGGTCTGGGCATATGGCTGTCGATTTTACTGAAGCCTGATTTACATCCGGCCATGCTGCAATCTCTTACGCTGGCAGCCGCTGTTGCGGTATGCAGGGCCATCGAACCCTTCACAGCCAAGACGCCCGGCATCAAGTGGCCCAATGATATCCTGATCGATGGGAAGAAGGTTTGCGGCATACTCACCGAGATGTCGGCCGAGGCCGACAGGGTTCTGTGGGTGGTCATCGGAATAGGTGTGAATGTCCATCACAGCCCCGAGGATTTCCCGGAAGAGCTTAATGGGTCTGCCGCATCCCTGGCCATGTTCGGCAAGGACAATCAGGAGTTGGATCGCTGCAAAATTGCGGCAGGCATCATGAATGCCATGGAGGAACTCTACCGAGATTTCGTGAAGAACGGGCCGGATGCCATGCTGGCTGAATGGAAGCAGCGTTCGGTTACTCTGGGAAGAAAGGTTTCATTAAAGCAAGGGGACAAAACGCTTATTGCCAGGGTTCTGGATATCGGTTCGGACGGCAGACTGGTAATTGAAACCGAAGACGGGACAGTCACCGAAATCCTCTCGGGAGAAATTACCCTTCGTCCTGTATAAAATTAGGCTTCAACCTTTTACCATAATGCTGTATGATAAAATAGTTGATCGAAAATTTATTATCCTTACGATCATACGAGATGGAGGTTTATATGGATCAGCAGAACCATCAGGGCACGCATACCCAGCCCGCCGCGCAAAATGTGAATCAGCATAATAACGGACAGCATAATCAAAGCCATGCTCAGTCTGGCGGGCAAAGCCATGGCCAAAGGGCCGGCAACAGGGATCGCTACCAGGACAGATCCAGATCCCAAGGTCAACAAAGACCTTCTTATGACAGGGGAAACAACGACAAGAATCGCAACAATGGGAACAATGCATACAATAAGCAGAGGGATCAGCAGCGCGGTAATGAACGGGCTTCGGCCGATAACGCCAACAAGGAAAGAACCGAGCAGAAGCCTGCCATGCAGCAAAACCGTCCTCCTAAGAACCAGAACCCCCATTCCCGTTCCCATCAGGAAATGCATAAGCAAATCAAGACCAATCGTGTGGAAACCAAAGAGGATATCATAGCCGATATCGAGCGTGTTGAAAAGGATATTCAATTTGAGATCAAGCAGATCAAAAGTCTCAAGCTGGGTCTGTAAACTATACGGATATGCTTGACGGCCTGCCCGTAACGCCTTATGAAAGGATGACGGACAATATGCTTTTGGCCATCGATGTAGGAAATACGAATATCGCCATCGGGGTATACCGAGGGAAGGCGCTCATAGGCAACTGGCGCATGACTACCATTCAGAACCGGACCTCCGATGAGACCGGCATGTTTCTTGTTTCCATTCTCGGTCATGCGGGAATCCTTCCTACCGACATTACCGATGTCATCGTCTGCTCGGTGGTGCCTCCGGTTATGCATTCCATGACCAATGCCATCAAGAAGTATATCCGAAAAAACCCCATCATGGTGGAGCCGGGGGTTAAAACGGGGATTAACATCAAGTACGAAAATCCACGGGAAGTGGGTTCCGATAAGATCGTCAACGCAGTAGGTGCTGTCAGGCGCTATGGCACACCGGTGATCATTGTGGACTTTGGTACGGCAACCACCTTCTGTGCGGTAAATAAAAAACAGGACTATCTTGGGGGCATTATTTGTCCCGGCATCAAGATATCGGCTGAAGCTCTGTATGATAAGGCATCCAAGCTTCCGAGAATAGAAATCGTAAAGCCGAAGCATATTATCGGAAGAACCGCTATCACCAGCATGCAATCGGGCATTTTCTATGGCTTTGTGGGCCAGGTCGATTATATCGTGGGCCGCATGAAGGAGGAAATGGCCGAGGATAATATCAAAGTGGTGGCAACAGGCGGCTTAGCCAAGCTTATTGCCTCTGAGTCCCGTACCATAGACGAGGTAGACCCATTGCTCACCATGGAAGGACTCTTAACCATCTATGAGATGAATAAACCGGTCTCCCCATAACGAAAGCAGCAGAGAACAAAAGATTTTTTGAGAAATGACGAGCATTTGAGAGA
>Ga0116192_1000744_pt1 | contig 24062 bp, 7 predicted proteins | sample AD_UKC113_MetaG_FD_89876 | JGI IMG/M metagenome (GOLD analysis project Ga0116192, IMG submission 89876) | Active sludge microbial communities of municipal wastewater-treating anaerobic digesters from Hong Kong - AD_UKC113_MetaG | ecosystem: Engineered > Bioreactor > Anaerobic > Digestate | place...
CGAATTACCATCTACGTTCTAGATAAATTAGTATGTCCAAATTCAAAGTTCTCGTATGTATTCTCGATTAGATCTTCATGCTACTAGTCATCAAATTCTGGATCAGTAGACCTTATAATCCTATATGATAGTGCAAATTGACTTTGTCCTTGCATGAATTCGCCTATACCCAATAGCGGTAACGAAAGCTATTTCGGGCCAGACTAATTATATCCACTTCCTACAGAATCAAGCATCTAAACCAACTAAGCGAAGTTTTCGCCTAACGTAGACATCTAACTCCTATGTATCGAAAATGTATACAACTATGTGTCCTATAAAGTCTAGTAATGCTCAACATCAAGCTCATCTGGTAAAAGCCCGTATGCAGAATAATACTCATGCACTACTAACTCATATGGGTCAATACTTAAGTCGCATATGCATATCCTATTTGCTATAGGCTAGCTATAATCAAGATACTGCATTGCCAGCGATTGGTCGCCAACTATATTAGTTAACTAGCTAATTAATTCGTCATGAGTAAATAGATTAGGCGAATCTAAATACAATGCAGGAGTATATGTCCCATCATAGTCTGTTATTGATTCTAATTCTGAGAATGTAAAGTAATTAACTGGCAAACCAGATTGGCCACGCATAAACATGCAAAGTTTATCGAATGGGAAATGCATCGTAATTGTATAATTGTTGTTATCTATAAATTCATATTCAATATTCTAATTTGCCCACTCGAACAAGATCGGGCCCATATCTGTTTGCTAAATTATAAGGTTCTCCATTATAGTCTAACTATCTATGGTACCTATATACTAAATCGGATACTCATACTCTATAGTGCCATCAAGTTTTAGCACAACTACCTAATATCCTTCGTTGTACATGTATTTACTATCAACTGTGTAAATTGTACTCCCACGAGTAATCTATACAATTCTATTATTCATTATTCTATAGCTCACAAGGTCAGAATAGCTGTCTAATGCTACTAATCCAACACTCTAGCCTGTCTTTGGCGAGAAAAAGTTGAAGTACAATTTACCATCTAAAGTTACAGCTTCAATGTATACATCATCCTCAACAAGTAGCTATGACTTTAACGTAGTTGCCTGCACGTCGCTATATTCAACATTACCATCTTTAAGTAGCTAAATTGGTAGATAACAACTCATACCTACTGGTACAGTTATCTCTTTATCTAGGAATGGTACGTATCTGCTAAAGAATAATGAATATTTAGTTGGCTTAAAAAACTCAGTCAATTTAATATCCCATGCCGTCTTAGTTACACTACTGCCATCGTATAGTTGTAAATAATCCAATTGGCGGCCAATGCTATGCTATATCTTATGCTAATTACTATCTTCATTACGTTCAGTAAGCTAGCTAGGTATATTCTATAGTATATTCGTGCCATTGACAGACACACTTGGCAATACACTCGACTCAAAGATTATATCAACAGGCTAGTATGTGAATATCAGCTAATCTGCGTATCCATCGTCCTACTATTCACTTAGATAGTAGATCACGTCAGTAACACAGTACAACGGATAACTTGCGGCACCTTCATGTACTTCGTAATTTAGCTAGTAACCTATATGCCGCACTAATGTATACTTGCCATCGAAGTTAATTACAAGCTTCTGATCCGATAAATCATTCTAAATTACATTTGCAAGCATTCAATCACGAAACTTACGCAAGGAAGCCACTGCCTTTAGGCACGGGGAGGAATTGCACCTTACGCAAGTTCCGCCACCTCCTTTCCATAAGCATATCCGTCAAATCGCTGAATGACTTGGACATATCTATAATTTATTCCTTGTGCGATACGCTTTCCGTCCTTGCCTTTAATATCGAAACTTCCAGTCTTTCTACATGCGACTTCGCCAAACCAAACGCCTTGATATTTCCCTCTTGGGACAACAGCCTTAACCATGTCCCCTGTTTGAAAACCAAAGAAGAATTTTTGTCTTGCAAGATAACCTCTTGGGAAGCCATATCTATCTAGGTTTGTACGAGAGCGACTACCACGCCCTTTTGCCTTGATAAATAACACTTCTTTTGTTTTGAAATATAAGTGATTTGTTGTGCTTTCGCCTACACAACAAGCGTCAAAATAATGTGTTTTCGGCAAGTCTAAACGAATACGATTCATTTTTGTTCGTGCACCTGTTCCACACTCGACATCTAATCCTGTCTGCTTTAACACTTCATACGCTTTCCATCTTGTCGAGTTGATAGCACTTGCATCCTTTAATGATTCTTTGACTTGCTTTTGAATGTGCGGATACCCGAATTCTTCTGCTGTCTTACTTCCTTTGCGCTGATTACAGTCACGACAGGCAAGACATAGGTTATCCACTCGGTCTGTTCCACCTCTCGATTTTGGAATGATATGCTCCACTTCAAGTGGAACATTTTCTTTTCCGCAATAACAACACTTCCGCCCAAACTTTTCAAGCAAATACTCCCGTACTTCATATCCTTGTAGCGTGCCTTGTTGATACTCTACACCATTGATTTCAGGATTTCGCATGAGTTGCGTGTCGAATTTGGCATTTTCGTATGATATATACCCAATGGGGCATAACTTCTTTAGGCGGTTAACCCATGTTTGGATATTTTGCACGCGACTCTCTAGTGATGGCGGCAACCACCCGTCTTTTCTCCTACGATTAAGAAAACGTGGTTTTCTGTATCGAGTTTTTCGATTTCGTCTTGCTCGACGAAAAGCACGCCTTTTATCTATTCTTTCCTTGATGTCTGTGCGATGGTCAAGTTGCCCTAACCATACCACTTCTTGTCCTCGCAAAATCGCTAATCCTGTATGCCTGCTTCCATAGTCGATTTTTAGCCGATATGTTGCTTTAATTTCTGATTCGTCTACTGATTTTTTCAAGATGATGGTAAATGGAAATCGCCTGTAAATCGCCGCCTTCCCTTGTTTCAACAGCTTTCTTGCAACTGCTTCATGACAAGGTGATAATGGTTTTTTATTTGTGTCTAATACAAATACCATAGGATTTTCTCCTTTCCTCTGCTTACGCAGGTTATATTCTCCTCGACCATGTTATAGATGTTTGTTATGTGCAAGACACTAGCGCTACCCACCACGCTTGTTTAACCTTGCACGACAGAGGAACGGGCTGGAGAAGCACCCGAACGTGTCATGACATCTATAACGTAGGCTCTGTTTCAAGCCTTGGTCTGGTCAACATGGGGCTTACAAGCCCATGACTTTAGTCATTGGGTTGTTGACATCTCTTTCAATCGCAAATAATTAACACGGTGCATATTCGCTACTACCGCAATCGCCGCCGCCACCACCATCATAACTGAATGACACATTCCCAACTTGAATGAAATATCCAGGCGGCTACTGCAACTCATCTTCAACTTCATGTACGCCACCGACTACGAAAAGCACATATAATGAGTCATAGAAGTCGCTATTCATTTCGAATAGTTGTGCTAACGTAATACCGTTGTATGTTGCTGTCTCTGTCTATTCAATAAACTAATCGGCCACAAGTTGGCTTGTAATTGGCTACAATGCACCAAGCGATTGCAATTTATTAATTATAGTAGTCTTAACCTATTGACTTAGTACATTCATTATTTCTTCTTGTTGATCTGGTGGAACATTTGGTGGATTAGTTTCATACCAATCTAACTAGAGATATATGTCAACTTTGGCTGGCTGCTAGCATATGAATCTAACGTCTATACCCATCGGTATATATTTGCGCTATTCAGACTATACCCAACCTACAAACTAATCGTTTATCTATGCAAAATCCTAATCTGTTGTAACTTCAGTAAGCCGCGGATACATTACTATGTCTACTGTACCCTAACCCCTAATTTGATCGTATACCATTACATCTGATACCTAAGGCTCTATATACTTAATCTACTATGTTATTGATTGTTGATTGAATGAATTTGAAATCTAGAATGTATTAAATAATCTATTCGCAAAGTCTTGCCGCGATTCGATGTAGTATACGCTATCGATGTTGCGAGACTATTTAACAATCAATTGTGGGGCAATCTTCTATTTCTACTGTATGATATTGAACCGCGTATCCTTCTGAATTACCATATTAGGAATCATTATTATAGGCTGAGCAGGAATTACACAAACCGGTCTACTAAGCTACTGTATCCAATATTCAACGTCATTATCACCAAAATAAAGTCTAAACCTATTGCCGGCCTAATCTTCTATCTGTATATCATCGTTTATAATATCCTCTACAGATGGATATCCACCAGCACCAGTGATTAGAAGCTAGGAAAGAATATTAGGAAATCTAAGCACATCTATTGTCTGTAATACTATAGAGTCATTAATTGACAATTGCTATGTCTCAGACTAGTCGTATACCCTAATTTGCTGCCGAACGCCTAGTGCATTCTATAAAATATCTAACTAGCCGCCTAATACATATGATAAATCAAATCGTGCGGCCTACTAGTCTGCATTGTCGTACTACTTAGATATGCTCCACTATAACGTATTAATCAATGAGCTTAGAAAAGTTCCTTCAACATATTCTATATCGGCGCCGTATTGCTAGCTTAGTTCACTTATTAGTACATCTCTTATATCATTTATATCTGGCATGTGATACCTCCTCCGCAACTCGTCTATTCCTAGATTAACTACTTAAGATTAAAAGTTAATTAGCGACGTTACGTCATTCTACTCTACAGATATATGCTAGCTCATCACTTCAAATTCCTGATCGTAGTACGTAAATGTTATACGTACGTTTAATAAGCCATGTAAATCATCTGGCTCAAGTTCTATATTCATCATCTCATTACCAGATACAAAATTCTGAAGCTAGTCAGTTATTACTTTAAGTACATATGGCTACTATTGGCTAGGCCGCACTCCATGTACATAATCAAAAATCTGGTATCTATCAATGCCGAAATTTGGAGTTAATGCCAACTCGCCGCGTTCAGTCTAAAATAAATTGTGTAATATCTACTGCTACCTATATACCAAATCATTGGTTACCATTAATTCAGAGCCGTCAAATTGAAGATCACCGTTACGTACCACCAGCTCCATACAACTCACCCTTTCGACTGAACGTAATCACTAAGAGTTTTGAATAGTAGCTAGATTTTAACGAAGATATCCATGTTTGGAATCATATTTGGAAATGGAGTTACAACGGAGCTAGGTATAAACAGGTCCTGAGTAGGCGATTCCTGCTGTATTAGCCCATGCTATTCCTACTAGATCATTCTATCATTCTTCTTAGTGCCGCGTTCTGATGTAACAGGCCCATTCTGAATAATTTCAGTTCCAACTTGTGATTGAATTTGTACCTTACCATCGCCTAGCTAAACGAATGAGTTAGAGCTGCCTGGTATAACGGTAAAACCATTAACATCATTATGCATCTACTTATCCTAATCAGCTATCTACTTTGCATTTATCTACCTTATATATTCTTTCTTTTCCTGTTCGTAGCTCATACACACGCCTCATTTCTGTACTTGAGAATTGATATCTTCTGCATTCACATACGTAGGTAGCATATATAGAATGGCTATCATATCTGACTAATCGTTACCCATTATTACCGCACCGAAGTTATTGTCATCTTGCTACTACGGTACTATTCCTATAAACTGGAATGGATACTTCTAACGGCGGCCATTGACATCAGCTATTATAGTATGCTCATTCCATAGTATCTTCTAAGGCTTTACATTATAAAATTGCATTACAACTCGCCTCCGATCACGTATTCCAACGCATCATACTAAGTGTATAGTACCAATAGTTCTCGACGTCACGTGTGAAGAATTGACTAAATTGTGTTGCCGCCTCATTCCACCACTTCTAAGTATTACCCCACTATGCATCAAATATATCATATAAGCCAGTAGGCGCATATAGCTACTAACTAGTTAGGAATGGCTTACCATCTTTTATAGGTGGAATTACATCGAATGGGAAGTAAACACGATCTTCACTTACCATCTACTCTTGCTCGTTTATAAATACTCTGGCAGTTGAATAGTTTATATACTTACCTATATTTAATGAATCAACTAGATATTTGGCACCGTATAAACTACCTAACTGGAATGAGTATTTATTAATCTATGCCTTGCCTATCTATTTACCTACCTACTTTACAGTAATCTTATCTGCGGCCTTTACCTATGTAGTAGTTAACTAAGCAGACTAGCCAGCAGTCCAGATAGTAGATAGAATAAAAAGTGAGCCAATAAGAGTATTTATCAATACCTTGAAAACAAAAGACATATGCAAATCTCTAGTATGTATAATTGGCATTAGCGTTATCTCTGTTATATATCCAACCTCTAAACCAAATTGCTGACTTACACTCCGAATTTGGAATAGGCCAAACAAATTCGTTTTAGAATCTTCTATAAACTAATAATCGTACGGTTTAATATCAGGCTTACCTAACATAATGATAGAGCCATGATACATTTGAGATTCAACTTCACGTTTTAGTATCTGTGTACCAACTATGGTACGCATCTGCGGCACTTTACCAATACTCTTTTCTCTTACAACTGTGTGCCTCTTGCTCTCATCTAATAGTGGATTAAGCTATATTTCAACGTTAACCATACGTTTCTGACCAGATGGTGATTCAACTCTGTCACCAAATATATCGAATGACTATAATATGTCACCTATAATACCCCAACTCTACAGTAACTATGGAGTATACAATAGTACAGTATCCGGAGTATCATTGTTAATCATTACGGTATTCTCTATTATGTCTTTTGATGAGATGAAATGGAAATTCTAAAATGGTTTAGTACCCTTGCCATAATAGCTAGATAGCTAATCAGATAGGCCGTCGACTACAGAAATCTACCATGTTGGGCGTAACTGACTGTACTGCCAAACGTGCGCTTTAGTCTAACTCTATTGAAGCGCACTAATATATGTGGATAAGCTCTTAAGAAGTTCATCGGCTTTAGCACCAGATATATTTGCTTTTGACTATTGCTATACACTGTTATTAGTTGCGGCCTATGAAATTGCCTACGTATACCTTAGTGAGCTTAGGTACTAGTTTCTAACACCAATTGGCTATTGTTCCTATGACAGTATCTAGTATGTAGCTATCTGTTCTTTTGCAACCTTGCCACTCGACTACTATAACTTAACAGTGTCCATTATGTACTTCCATCTGTCATTATACTGCTAGCTACTAGCCGATAGCTGTGCTATACTCTACAAGTCCTAAACCAATTTATTCAATGCTGTCAACTAATGCCGCATATTGAGTATAAACTCTGGCTTTACACATACACCAACTTTGGAGCTTTGAAGCCACTTATGTGTGTCATCTAGGTAGCTAAATATTGTATTATGGATATTTAGAGCTTGCTCGTATTTGTCAATCAGCTAATCCATCTTATTAGCGTAAAGAATATGCTGCAGATGCTACTGGTTATCTCTTAGTTTCCTAACTAGGCTTTTACTCGCTTCATAGTTATCTGAATATTGTATATTCTGTGGGTCAGTGAATATATTTACTCTTAACTATGTATTGCATAGCTATTCAAATATATCTACCATCTAGCCATACATGTATGAGTTGACATAGCCGCCTTTTTCCTAAAGTGTGGCGAAGTTAGTTTGCATATCAACTAAATGCCATATCTATGTATTCAACTACTGAACTATATCATGCGACACTTGAATGTTATACTAGTTCTTATCAAGCTCCTAGCGGTCTACTTTATGCATGTATTCGGAAATTGGTAGAAACTTGTTATCGGTAACAGTTTTAATTACATAATTGATCTAGTATGTGGATGACTACAAGTCCACTTCATCAATAATGTCGGCATATTCGAGATTTTGTACTATCAGTTCCTACGTATTGACAAATGGGATTTCAACATTTGATCTTATCTACATACTCAAGCTCCTAGGTTGAACGAATCGAATATGTTGTTCATCATAGAATTCACCGCATTGAACCGATAATTATCAGTAGATTTATAAAGCTGGCCTGACTAAGGTAACATCTTTGCTAAATTCTACTAATTATATATGTACGTACTTGAAAAGCTAGCAAAGCTATTCTACAATTCATTATAATTAACGCCGGTATTTGGTAATGGACCACCCAAGCAGATTGAGAATCCGAATATATCATCCCAATATGGATACCAAGACTAGAATTTGATCTCCTGCTTATTGTAAGTTGGATTAACCACATTAGCTATATACTTATCTACCCACGTTAGCTTATTATCTATGATTCTAAGGAACTAGATGCCGCGGCTTGTGTCTGCAATTTTCTGATTCGCAATCTACTAGTCTATGTTCTATTGTACAGTTGTAACAGATACCATATTGAATATATTAGTGCTCTAACCATCTCTGCTTAGCTTATGCTTTATAGTCTACTAATTTTTTATAAACTTATCCATCTCATCGCGCGGCATATATAATTCAACTTGAGCTATAACCTACTGTGACTAGAAGTTTAGTATCTAATTTATAAAGGTAATTCTTAGATACTAGTAGTCAACAAATTGATTGCTAATTGGTTTACTTTGAATACTTCTATATAGCCTATGCATTCCATATATATTATTGCGCTACAGCCGCAAGTATAGGTCCTAATACTTGTACTAACTTAGCTACCAGTTGTAAACACTACTGCTCAACTTCGGATTGTCTTTATTGTCCACTATCTGTTCAATTAACTACTATGGTATGAAAAACTCTATACCACTAAGCTAAAACTAGAAGTCGGTCTATATATCTGGCGCTAACTATAGCTAAGGATTGAGATAATTCTTCCTGACTAGATTACTTATTCTAACAGCGTAATGCAAATTACTGATATCGCTAGTTACTAAATAGTCTGTAAACTTTTTATTTATTATATCTTTAACACCATTACTAAGATATTCAAACCAAATTGGCTTTAAACCATTTCCAGCAAATGGCTGCTATTTAATTAAATCTAAATCAAATGTAGACTGCTAATCAAAACCAAATCCACTCCTATATAGCTGCGGGAACAAATCGACAATGACACTATTTGTCATATTTACGATATACTATAAGTCATCAGTTACGCCGCTGTCTATATACTATTTCAGTATCTACTTACCAATTGCCTGCCCATCTTTATTGAATATCTCTTTAAATGTTTTGAATCTACTATCATTCAATTGTGATGCCGATATGTTATACTTTGTATTCGATTTAGCATAGTTCTAATAATTCTGTTTATAGTCATTTGCAGTCCAACCACTAGTGCTTAACTGTTCGTCAACCAATTCAGAATCATCTACAAGTCTATCGAATGTTGATTGGTTATTGACTTCAAATAATTTTGTCTACATGGCAGAATCACTTGGCAACTTACTAACAATATTACTTTGCACACTACTAAATGATATAAGCCCCGGTTCGGACTTGCCTAACTAATTAACATTAAGTACTGACATTCTAAAATTAATGTTCTATACTCCATCAGAATATAGTTTCTTTGAAAATCTGAGCATATGAATTGGCAATACATTTGGATACTACGAATCTTGCGTATGAGCTAGCCATGTGCGCCATAGATACGAGCCATTTGAGTTGTATAGTAGATCTGGCACTTGTTGCGTGACTCCACCCTATGTATATACGCCAACGTTTGCGGGCTAGTCAGTGAAATTATTAAGTAGATACTTCACATGCACAGGATTACCTAACTTTGGCATTAGGAATGACTTAAGCTAGTAGTAAGTCGTAAATAGTGAATCGTCGTAGTTGACTCCGCCTTCACCTAAGTGAAGATCTGGATCGAATGATGTTATATACCATAATGTTCTTGTTAGTTTAAGCTAATTCTTAGTCTCTGTGACAATAGTCTCATCAGAGTAGCTCCATAACCAGTTATGTAACTTGGTATAGTACTGAGTCATATGATTTATCAATTTGCTGCGCAACGTACTCTTCTAATTTACAAATTGATTTATGCTATTGAGCATCTCTACCTGCTGAGCTGAAGTTAGTGTTTTCTACTACCCTCTAATGGCGCCTAATAGGTTAAATTCAAGCAATAGCCCGCTCTTATCATCTAACTACTAGCCACCAAAATAGTACAGCCAAATCTATTGAGCATATTTCTAATTAGCAGAAATAATATCAGATTGCTTACGTACCTCATACTAATCTGGCTATGGTGAGCCTAAGAATGAACTATTTATCTAATTTATCAGATTTGAATACACTGCATTATATTTATCAATGATGTTCTTGTATATTACATCCCTACCGCTTGAACCAATGATACAATTCTATTTATCGTAGCAGCCAGTAATCTTTCTAGATGACGTGATACCAGTACTATAAGTATCCCAAATGCCGCCGATTTGCTACTTATCAGCAAATTGCCATTCACCTTGAGCAAATTTATTTAAAATCTATCGCTTCTCACTGTCTGTCTTACCAGCCACGAAGTCGAGTATATCAGCTAGGTAAATTGTATGTACCTACTCTATTGTCCAGCTGTGATAATCAAAAGGATTAATATACTATATTGACTATTTTAATGTACCAAGCGAGGATGTACAACCTCTTATCTTATTCATATACGCTTGCTAATACTACTACCATATACCATATAAGTATACGAATAGTCGCCGCTCGTGAACTGGTGTCTTAAATGTTGTCAAAAATTGCTGATATATCTTATCTAGATAGCTGCCTAGTAAATTTGGCTCTAAATCAACAGGATACTAATTTATAGATGCATCTATATACTTAGATGATTTAGTTGGATCAGCTTCATGGTCTATAAACTGCCCAATTCTCAACTCGCCGCCAGTACGCATTATGTTAGTCACTTTCATGTTTGCTGTACCTGTATTATTGCGCTACTCGTAGCCGAATGTAAGCTTACCTCTACCATAGAATCTAATGCCAGGCTTCAGTTGATTCTAAAAGTGGTTCTTTATCTCACTCATCGTTGAGAAATTATACGATTCAATTCCTAAATTTTGTCTCTAACGATCTAATTTCTTGTCTAATCCATCAATACGCTTGAATAGTTTACTATATATTATCTAGTTACCTGACTGGCTTGACCTAGTATTAAAAACACTATCAATTAAATTCTGAAAATCACTTGTGAAGTAGCCAAATACAGACGCATACTCTCCTGGCACCTGCACGCTAAACGAGTTAAGATTATACTAATGTAGAGTAAAATCGTACTAGCCTGCAATAGGGCCTGATGCAAGTTGTTCATAGCGCAGGCTAAACCAATTTGTGTCTCGAATGTCTTTATACTAATATGAACCACCAGACGGTAGATCCACATAGACTAACGTATCATCTGTAAGCTCATCGTATAACGTGGCATCGACTGGGAATTTCATATTATACTTGAGTTTATATGCATCATCGCCAGACTTAACTATTCCGCCATCGGTAACTAGTCTACCACTCTAATTTCCATCTTGCCAAATATGCGATATCTTGAATTGTAACACGTCTGGCTTATTAGGATTACTAGATACAGATTCTGCATACTACTGTAACTATATACCGTGTGCCATCATTACTGCTTTCTACTTTGTACCAACTCCATCACTGTTTCTGTCTGACTAGTATACGTGCGTATCACTCATCAAAACTAGATACTTTCTGTATTTCGATGATAGATGAATTACTATTGGAGGCCCAGCATATATATCTTTATCTATAAATGCAAATCCAATTTGTAAATTACATGTCTTGCCACCTTTATCCCATACTTCAATTTGCAGTACGTCAGAGAATATATTTATAACTTGGTTATTCTTATCGAACGAGAGCTAAGAATTATATATCAAGTGCTTCACATAATTTAACATGCCTAGTTGTTCAAGACTTACCTTGTTATCAAGACCAACATATGGAGATACATACTAGCCGTTATTGTAACTAGTCGAATTGTATAAAGCGGCCCAGTCTCTTACATTCTAGTTATGTGGCATGAACACAAAACTTGCTACTTCGTTCATTTTAAATCTCTTCAACGTATATTTCTCAATATCAGTTACAGATAACGGCTAAGTATACTACTACTAAGACTGCACACTATTTGTAGTCACACACTTATTTCCTATGCCAAATGCCACATTCTAGTTTTGAAGTAGATACTAGTTATACAGCTACTAAGGCTATATATTACCTCTTACTATATCCTATGTACTTACCTCGGGCCGTTCTACAAATGCATCACCAGTGTATGGCTATGACTTTGTGAATGGTACGAGCTTATCGATCATAAGTATTGATGAGGAAAACTCGCCTGTATCCTTCACACCAACAAATGTACCTGATTCATACTTTAAAGGAGACTAGTATAGACCAAGATCGTCCATCTAATTTGAGCCGCCTTCTGACTACAAAATGGATGTGTTAAGCGAATACTACTACAAGTTATTTGTATTCACACCGCCATCGCTCTAATCAAAATAATAGTACTTGAATGGATAGTGTGCTTTACCAAAGAATACACGCTAAGACGCCGCCACATCTTCTAATGGCTCTACCTAACAGATGTAATCTGGCGAAACTAGCTACTAGTCCTCTATAACGTCCCATGCACTGTAACCCTATTCTGCAGTGTAATGCTCGAAGTGATGTTCAAAATTCTAGAAATAACTATCAGGCACAGACCAGAACGACTTTGCGCCAGTTTGCATAGTAGTATAATAATCAGAAGGAGTATATATATTATCATATGCAGGAAGGTACTGTCTAAACTATATCCACGAGAATGAGCTTCTTATGTAAGCAGCTTCATCTATTTTTGGCATCATATACTAGAATAGTTTCTCACTAACATCCTATGCCTGCGTCATACCTAATTCTGGCTAGCCTACTCTTTTAATCTAGTCTACAACTCTATCTTTTGGCGTATTGAAGAATCCTGTATATAGCTCTGGTTTCTTGTAAATAGGTTTAGCTAACTACTAACCATATCCCTAAGCTATGAATTCCTATTGTCCATTTTCCATTTGTACATCACGGATATATCCTACAAATACCTTAGTTAATTCTTGAACATTCTTAGAGTAGCCAATCCTTATTTCAATATCTACGCCAGGTTTTAATAGCTATGCTATAGGCAGTTCACCTGTATTCTAACCTACAGATATATAGTTATTATCTACGAATCGCTCGCCAGAGTAATCTAATGTTGAATACAACTTAACTACCTACGAATCAACAGGATTATCCTACTCACGAATGACGGCCACATCTTCGACAGAGTGATATACATATTGTTTATACTCGAAATTAGTACTTGAGCCACGCTTTAGATTAAATACTATACACTATTGTGGCTACATAGAAATCCTACGAGTAGTATCTTCAAGTAGCCTTTTAAGTACATATGCCTGCATATAAATTTGCTGATCCCACTCTTGAAGCTACAAATTCTTGCGGCCAGTTAGCTTATTTGCATTTTCTGCATCAACAAAGCTCTAGGACTATAAGCTATTTAGGAATATGTCATTCTATCTTGTTATGTAATTTGAGTTGGCAACTAACTTCATATAGTTTTCCATTAGATTATTAAACTCAAATTTAGTGAGAGAATCATCTACTGTAGGATCATTCTAATTCTACTATTGCATTATCTCTTGCCTATACATCGGGTCAGATAGCATCTGCCTAATTGACTCATCATTTGGGACAAATGGCGTATTTGACTATTGCTTGTTGAAGCCAAAGTTGATTGACTAGCTGCCGTCGTACTAATTTATAGTGAATCCTTTATACGTATTTTGTATCTCTTCCATCATATTGTATATACTACCAGTCGAACTATCTCCAGTATTTAATAAGCTCTACTACGTGCTCTTACTTGTGAACAGGTCATTCAACTACTGTGCACTATCGCTTGCTATGTTTGTATATTGAAATACGTTCTGCTACAATGCACTTGTATATTGCTGCACGAATTTAAGCACTGAAGCATTGTACGTCTAATCTTCACTTTGCAAGTAAACGTCGTCAAACTAGCCAATACTCTTGCCTTTACTCCTTAAGTCACGTGGCTCTGTAGGAAGCCTGTAATTCATTTCCCATGGACTTAAGTAGCCCGATTTAATTAGCTACATACTGAATGTATTTATAAAGTTCTATTCCTACAAATCGACGAACTACAGCATGTCGTGCATATAATTAAATAGGTCATCAAGCTAAGAGTAATGCCGCAGCAGATCTATTCTCTACTAGTTATTGTTGTACTATAAGTCAGTAATTAGATAGTATATAGACGAGAAGTTGGTACAAAACTAATAAATTAGCTATTTGCCATCGTTTCCCTGCTCTACAAGCCATTTAAATAAACTCGTTTGCATCATAAAATTAGTTGACTACTACCCGCCACCAGCCGCGATGGTCCGTTCTGTATTAAGCTAACTAAGAAATTCTGCAGAATTGGAGCTTATAAGGTACAATTCAAACTAATGCTATATGTCATTAGCCAGCTTATTCTAATCGCCAAATATAGAACGGCCAAGCTAGCCAAACTTTGGCCCGCCTGCAAGATCAACTATAGAATCTGATTCCTAATTATAAAACTACATATTAACTGCTATTTCTATCATTTTCCTTACGTTAGTGTCATACTTCAAGTCTGTGTTTGTACTCAGGAGTAAGCTTAATAACTTTGTGCCTGCACTATTGACTAAGCCTTTCTAACCATATATATAAGAATACAACCAACTTACTGGAGATAGCTAGCCGTCGCCTAACCACGTATTCAGATTCATATAGTTTACAACAAATCTATTTAAGTCATTGTTTATATCAATAATATCAAAGCCAAAGGACTCTGATAGTTTATACATATCTACAACTGAATTCTAAAGTACCATCTTATTAAATTTAGGTGACCTTAATAGATCTTCATTTGGGTCAACACTCCTGATTGATACAACTCTTGCATTCTTAAAGCTGGCCTTAGTTAATTTTGGTAAATTGTTATTACCTAGCATCCCAACTAATTCGCTATAGTCTCCAGTTTTAAATTTCAAGTGACTATACATGAAGTCCTTAAGCCTGACATCTTTGGTTGAATTGCCAGAAGAAGCCTTCATTATCCACATGTTCTTCTACTTATCTGTGAATAGCGTATCGCTGTATCGCTCTATGAGCGACTACGTAAACTAGTTCTCTGTAACAAGCTATTGGTCTATATTAGACTAGAACTAGCCGCCGTTTATATAAAACAAGCCTACTATATACTACAATTGTAGGTTATACGCATAGCCTTCCTTAAGACTATCAGATATCTCTTTAGTCATCATTGCAGACTAAGTAGCTGCATCTGTTGATTGATACATTTGATAATACTCTTGACTATCAGGTGTAGGTGCATACGTTGGATAACCAAATGTATAGTTATAATCAAGCAGTTTATTCTAATCTGTTATGTTATACAATGCATCCAACTATTTATACTAATCAGTAAGTATGCCAAGTGGGCCATAGCTAAGTGTATAGTGTGTTTGAGGCTTCTTAGTATCTGTCGTTTTTGTTATTGACTAGTAGTAAAATAGCATGCGTATTCCAGAAACCAGTGATGCATAGAAATGCCGCAGATTGCGGTCTATATACTTCTCTTGTATTATTGAAATTATATTATTTACAAATCCCATTGCATCATCAAGTTTCTTCTTGTCGCTATCGCTAAGATCTGAATTTCCACCTCTAATCTAAGTCTCTATTATAAAGTTCATGTATGACTATACTTCCTAGTCACTCTTTTGTACTTTCGAGTCTTTAGCTAGTAAATTCTAATGTAGATAGAGCTAGAGTAGCTACGTCATAAGCTAACTTGTAAACGCTTTATAATGGATCATGTAATCAAAGTAGATTGCTGTCAATAAGTAGTGGTCCTATATGTATGCCTTATAGTTATCTATCAATTTACTTGCAAAAGCCTCAAGTTCGCTCTTCTATTCTGTTGCACTTGTCTTTGCAACCGATTGCTACAAGTCAGATTTTACTGTAGTTCTAATTATGCTTGCTGCGGCCGTGTAATTAGCCACTATTTTCTTTGCATAATCAGATGTATTTGACATCTAAATATTATGACTCTAACTATTTATCTGCTATATCTTCTATTCTGACAAGTTACCGTTACTATCAAATAAGCCTGACGTATCGTATAGCCAAGCCTAAGAGTTAAATAGATAGAATGATACTTTGCTGTTATTTTGTATCTACTTCATCTACTAACTCATCTATTGATTTTTAAATGCCGCATATTGCTTATTTATTTCTCGCTATTCTGAATGTAAAACAATACCTGAAGTTGATACAAACTGCATCATGCAGCTAAACTAATTTGGATAGTCATCAAGCGTGCTAACTGCAAAATTTGTTATGTAGATATTTGTGATACCAAACAGATTCAAAATGCCTGTAACAAGCAGCGGCTACTAGTTAACAAAACCTTGCTACTAGTTTATTATGCTCTACGATAAGTTCCTAAATGACTGTATAGTATCTATGAATTCTCTGCCTTGCTAATCATTCTATACTATGAAGTTAATTACTCCGCGTTCTCTGCTGGAACCCATGTATTGCCTTATAGTACGATCCTAATGTGTATTGAATCCTACTATCTGATTATCATATTGAACTTGTACTCCCGTTATTTGAACTGATCTGTTATCGGTTAAATCAAGCGTGAATAGATCAACCACATTATCTACTTTTGCACCAGTTTCGTTTACTTTATTCTTAATATAGTCGTTTATCTACTACGTAATTCGTTTACTGTACTCAACTAGCTGATCTATTAAACCGCTTCTTGCATATGGATCATTCATAAGCGATATATCAACCTGCGAATAGTGCATCTACTATTGTTTTGCAGTATCGTTGCCACCGAAGTCTAGACCAAGTTGCCACTTCATCTGCATATATATTGTGCCGATTATGTAGTCGATATCAAATATCATCTTCATTGACTTAGCCATAGTATCTAGCTGTACAGACTATTGTTTATCCTTCTTCTTAACTATTTCATCAACTGCGGCAAATCTATTTCCAACATCTTCTATTATCTAATTTCTAATATCTGCCGACTCAAAAAAGTACGAGCGCTACTTTAATCCAGTTGAGTCATTATATCCATCTCTATACATCACTGTTGCCTAATCACGTTGGTCGTACGACTACTAAGTTGGTGACATTATTAGTTTCACTTGCAGCTAGCCCTACGTGTTAGGTAGTGTATTGACTTGCACAACATCAATCTAGTACATCCTAACTCCATTATCATACCACGAGCCACTTACTAGCTCGTTAAGCCGCTCACCATAAACTGGTACTATTGGGAATAACTTCAATAGCGAGTAGAAATGGTTAAAGTCAACGTACAGATAATTCTAATTAGGGAAATTCTTCAGTGTATCTTGATCTAATAATTTACTCAACGTCAAATTCTTCTACTCAACTAATTGGCGGCTGAATATAACGTCTATAGTAACTGCTGTGTTATACTTCGTAGGATTAATGACATTATCATTTATTCTATAAAACGGTACTACCTAGCCTTGCATTATATCCACTATTTCAAGTTTAGTAGGGCCGCCGATTATAGCTACGTCGCCTATTATAATTAATTCTTCTGGCTTGATATAGCCAGAGAGATATTTCGGGTCACCAACTCTTGCGTAGTCATCTTTACCCATCAGTCTGCCTCCTCAACTAAATCACTTAACTTGAATTCGCTGAATACAAATGCCGGCACATATATGTAGTATCTAAATGTTTGATAGCTGCGTTCAAAGAAATCAAATTTGCTATTATCAAGTAAAGGGAACGTCTTAATTACAATGAAGTCTTTAAGTGATAGTTCATATCCAGTACCTGAATACTACTTAACTCTAAAGCCGTCACTTTGTCTTAAAAATAGCTAGTCGTCTGTAATGATCTGCTAGAATAAGTCGTTGTCAATTTGATTGAAGCTAGTACCTCTAATATACTATTTATACTAATAGCCATCGTTATACTATATAGGCTCTGTAAACTAAGCATTATATTTAATTATGAAAGCAACAAATAGGCCGCTCTTTTCATCTTGAATGTACGTAGTTGAAGTCTACTAATTGCCGTGCTATGTAATTGTGAATGACAGCTCTTGCCTAGGATCCTAATCGAATACTAACTAGCTGCCAGACTACTATGCTTCAGAACTGCTATTTGTTCCATTAACGAACTACTATGAAATCTACTAAGAATTAGGAGATCTTAGGATAATGACGTTGCTTATTGGTGATGCAAACTCAAATTTTGCACTTGCACCCTTTGTCAATTCCTAATATCCAGTCTACTAAATCTAAAATACCTTCTTAATCTTGCCTGATATATTGCATTCAAACTATGTGTTAGTATTATATAAACTTTCAAGTGCCGCCATATCACCGGCCTATACAGTTCTAATACTGACTATATCAGAAACCTAGACTAGCTATACTACAGAGTCATTTGGTAAGAATCCATATCCAGATTGGCCTACCTCAGCCTATAGCTAATCTACCATTTGCTTAAATCCTACTTGTACATTTTCGTTTGTACTATAGTAATTACTCAATTCAGCTATCACATGTTGGCCGCTTGATACACACTCTATTGAAACGTCACCAAACTCATACTACTCTTTAACTGGTATTACAAGTTCTGAGACGTTTGGATTAATCTCATCTGCTGTCCACTAATAGTGCTAGTACTAATACTTTCTAGTCTACTAAGTGGAATAAGGTTCCTACGAGAAACCATGCTAATCACACCACGTTTTCTCTTTATAATTATTCTGCTCATTACCAATGAATTTGCCAAGTTGATATAGCTCGGCCTTATTTGTATCTACTGCTACACCTTCGCGCTAAATCTAGAAGTATGATCTCAATATGTCTACATTGAATGTCTTTGAGTATTCGTCATATCCCTACGCTTGACTATATGTATAAGTCTCATCCTACTGCCCATACATTTTAACTAGTCCATCTGTATCGCTATACTGTACTGAGCTTGGAGTCCAATCCTATGCATTTATATTCAACTTAACGAGTGAATTTAACATTATGGCCGGCCAATATGGATAACTATTAAGTTCATATACACCAATTAATTTTACACCCGTTGTCTAATCTACATAAAAATCCTCAGTGACATACTACATGCAAGTACTGCCTTGCTAAAGTTTAAATGGCGTCTAACTACCACTACTGCGTATCTCACTGTCTTGAAGCTACTCAAATTCAAGTAGATAATAACTATACTACTCGTATCGAGTATAGCCATCAAAGTCAGATACTTCTAAATCAGAAATATCGTTTATGTCGCCATTATATATGTTTTTGAATAGTGTCTTATCAAACTTAAAAGTAACTCCATCTTCTGTTGTATAGCCCAATACACTTAACTAGTAGCTAAGTTTCTACTCTGGCATAATCGTATGATTTAAGAAACTATATTTGGCCAGCAATTCATCCAATATTGCGGCCTATCTATTATTAAACTCCATAAATGCATATATATTGAAATCATCATTACCAATTAAGCGCCGATATACGTACATATCAAGATTATTCAGGTTACTCAATTTTGGCGCCTCCAGTCTGAATAAGTTTTGCTGTTCTTACGTTATCTACATATCGCCATACGATTTTACTGAATACCCTAGTAAGTGGAGTATCATTCTTAAAGTAGAAACCTATATTCTCACCATCTTGTACACCTAAATTAAATCTGTAATGCCCGCTGCCGCTTCCTATTAGTCGCACCTCATTATCTTCTAGTACCTATGTTAATGACGGATTATTTGGTTCATAGCATTCAACAATGAATTCATACATACCAGCCGGCAGTTCGAGTTCAATTAAATCCGTACTCTACTAAGTATTTAACCTATAGCATTTAACTTCCACATTTGCTGTAAGAGTTACAGACTCGCCTTGCAATACTACAAACTCAACTAAATCTTTATATAAGCGGCTGATTCCGTTGTACTGTACCGTCACTGGGCCAACACACTAGTAGTAGCCCTATTTATTAATTTCCTATACGTATTGGCCATTCTTGAATGTGAATTGTACTGTACGTAGCGACTGACGCTACTCAGGCTGGTAGAACATAACGCCGCACTATGGTGAGAGATAACCTGATACTAAATTAGTGGCATTGACGCCTTGGCGCGTGTATCCATCTATCAGTGATATGAAGCTTAAGTCACTATATTTATTTACATCTTCTGTAAGTAGATTTCTATTCACATAATAAGTTAACGACTTAATTTTATCCTAATAATTAGCAAGCCAGCAGCTTTGCTGATCCTAAGTAAATTGGCCGCCAGTTGAATTAAGCATTGCAGATATACTCGCATACAGTTGAGTCTACCTATCCACGACATTCTATATGTAATTTTCAAGATTATATACGCTAGTTATGTTGCGCTAGTGCTCTTTTAGCTACTAGTATATTTCAGTTATATCTACTGGGCTAGATGGATCTATCATTCAAACACCTCATTTCAATGCAAAACTATAGATACTACCGGTGCATAAATCTAGTTCTATTTTAAATAGGCCACACGTTGCGCACCATTCTTCCTATATTGTACTGGGTAATTCAATATGTACTCATTCTCTTCGACATTCATGTGCTAAAGTACAAATCTGTCGCCTGTCTGTACGAAGCTATAGAATACGCCGCCAGATGTGTAAAATTCTATAGGGTCATGTGCGTTATACATTACACCATTAATCATATACATCTCACTTACCTAACTGCCATATATATCTAGTACACACAGATATTCACTATAATCCAATAACTTATACATATTAGGCTCTGTAAGTCTAATAAAGCCATCAATATATACATTTTGCGGATATTCAAGATACTCTTCAAATTGAGAGTTATACTAATGTATACCAGGCTCAAAAACAATATGATCTGGTAATATGGTATGTCTTATTATAGTACCTGAATCAATAGTCAATTCAAATGGCATATACACTTTCATATCAAAGAATTTGCCGGCGTTATCCTAAATTTTGTACTATAGTGGCAATGCTTGCTATAACTAATCTGCGAGCTAGTGCAATTTGAAGTGTAAACATAACTAAGGCGAGCTATTTATATCTCCAATTTGCTCAGTAAGCCAATCGTCAACTAGGGCTAACTACTATACATCTGAATATATAGTCTCATTAGCAAATTGAAATGTATTCTATTCCAGCCTATTTGATGTGAAGGATAAGCAGGCAGAGAGTGGGAATCTGCCTGCGTAATAATACTATGCCGATTTATCCAAATGATACTTTTGAATATAGTTACTAACTACTTCATCAAGCTATTTCTTGAAGTCTATCATACGCTCAGCAACCCTTTTGTTTCTTACCTTTTTTCTTCTTCACGGCTTACTCCCCCTTCGATTGATCAGATTGCCCATCTGTACTAGCCTGAGCTTCTTCCTTATTCTCTTCCATCGATTTAAGCACTTCATCTTTGAATGCTTCAGAGTCGGCCTTTAGTCGTTCAAATTCTTCCTTAGATATATTGACTAATTCTTCACCAGTAACAATTTTCTTAGATACCAAAATCCTACCCAATGCGCTAAGTAATGACGTCATATTAATCATTTGCGCCAAATTGACGTTACTCATATTCATCAGCATTGTTTCGATATCAACTACATGTTCCTCAACTTCGGCATTCCTGTTTTCAAGTTCGGTTATACGTTCTTCCAACGCGTTAATTCTCTCAAGTTCAATCATCATTTTCCCTCCAGCCATCTATATTTGGTTTTAAACGCTTTAAACCATTCTTCAATATCTTAGTTAGTTCTTCTTCTCTTATAAGGTCACCGTCATCGTCTCCCTAATCCTAGTATTCCACAACCGTAAGATCCTAAAGTGATATGTAGCCTACATGCGTAGCGATTCCTTTGCTCAACTATTCCTCGGCGTGTAGATACAGCTCTTCACCATTCTCAAGAATCTAATTCAATTCCTAGTCACTTAAATAATCCTTGTATATCTCTCTTATTGCATCTCTACTCGTATGATAATGATTATGCACTGTGCGCATCAACTATGGGACTGATATGTACGAATCGTACTACAGTAGAGGAGAATGTACCATGAAATCTGTATACTTACTTAGGATACGTATATCACCCTACATAAAGATCGTACTAGCCGCACTAAATACCTATGAGAATCCGTATGTTCTAACTACCTAATGCTACTTCTATGCCTCTAATACGTTGTAAAGCATAATCTAAGTATTCCAATCGCCGCCGAATGAGTTGATTAATACGTTAATCTCACTTACCTAAGGATTGCTAATGTAGTCAACGAATTCCATAACCTAATTAGAGTCCGGCTAACCTATATCACCAAATAACTTGAACACAACACTATATTGAGTAGGATACATGTACTAAGTCATCTATCCGCTTTGTTGCGCCGAGTACTAGTCCATGTCCCCTTGTACTTTCCGAATAGCCAAGTCTCTTTGATCATATCGCCGTGTTTTTCCCATACTGCTACAAACCTCCCAAAGTGTGTATTTACTATATACCCTTTATTTAGGTATTTCTAAAGAGTCTGCACATACTGACGTACTACCGCATCGACCGCCTCATAACTTATGTCAAGTTCCTACTACACTTCTTTAGTTATGTCAACTTGACTTAGCTTTCTTCTTTCCTTCTACAGCTTTCTAATCGACTGGCTAACTATCTGCTACTGGCTCTTTAACTTCTTGCTCACTAATCTCAACTCCAGACTATTTATTCATTGCCTGTTCCAACTACATCTTGTAATTCAGTACATCCTCTAGCTGCAACTCTATGCCACGGCTTCCTATCCTATACCTTATTATCCCTTGTTGCAACTACGATTCTAACACTATTCTATTGCCTACTAATTCCAGTGCTTCATCGAATGATATGACTTTGGACTATTTCACACAAACTCCTCCCTTCGTCTGTATTAAAATAACAATTCTTCCAAGACTTGTTATTTTATGCTTGAGGTGATGCCTTGATGCAGGAAATTATACTACTTCTAAAAATGCTGTAGATGTTAAAGGATTCAAAAATCATACTGAGAAGCTACGATGACAATAATGAACTGCTAGGCCAGACTATAGCTCCATTTTAGTACGGTCAGCAGGCTGTATCTCTGTTGCAGTAGGTATTAACTCCAGCACAATTCAACGAAGCATACTTAAAAATAACCGAGTAGATAAATCAATTCTAGCTTGACTCCCTTACTTTAGATCTAACAGTCGGCGGCGGTACGGTAGATTCTACTCCAATTATACAACTACCTGACAACTTAACTATCGTGCCACACTTTGAGTTAACTACTCATATTGATAATACAGATACATAGATTGTGGACATTTCATTTACAAATTAGCAGTCATTGAAGAATGTCGGCGGCTAGATAGAATTATCATACTATTATAGTGATGAATTTGGATCTACAGATCCACAGACTCTGCCTGCCTTTACAATTACAAGTGGCTGGGATGGCACATACTCAATTAACGTCGAGAAGAATAGGAAGCTATATGTTTCATAGCGGCACTTGAGAAATGGTAACTACTCTTAGTATTCCGAATACTAGTCTATAAAGACATAGCGTACTACAACTATGCCGCCAATGTTGCAATTGTACGATACGAATAATCCATATACTCCAATTTATTAGGGCTAGATCATCTCACTTAAAAATCCTTACTTGTACGGGCTTGCGCGAGGCGAGTTCAGATATATACTCATAAGTTACGAACTTGATGGTAAGGAACTTACGAGTAAGCTAACACAAATTCCATACGTTGATGACACTTACTAGCCAGATTAGCCGCAGCGAAGAGTAGATATAAACATAGACTTGCGGCCTAATTAGTAGAATGTAGTAGTAAATCTTACACTTTATAATACATCTGACAACGCATCAAGTTAGTTGCAAGTCACTGTTAC